>Ga0210095_1000007_pt1 | contig 133617 bp, 115 predicted proteins | sample China_Galinas_PW_FD_184861 | JGI IMG/M metagenome (GOLD analysis project Ga0210095, IMG submission 184861) | Wetland microbial communities from San Francisco Bay, California, USA, that impact long-term carbon sequestration - China_Galinas_PWA_D1... | ecosystem: Environmental > Aquatic > Marine...
GCGCTTGTCGATCTCGACCTGCTTGATCGCGGCCAGCATCTGGCGCACGACCTTCAGGCGATCCTTGTCGCCGGCTTTCATGGCCGACTTCATATCGTCTGTGATACGACCTTTCAGGGACATGTCGGGTCGGACCTCTGCCTCACGGCGGTGACGGGTCCTGGGCGGTTCAGTACAGGCGCTTGCGTTTGGCGTCTTCGCGGGACAGCCGCTTCAGGTGCCGTTTAACGGCGGCGGCTTTCTTGCGCTTGCGCTCCTGCGTGGGCTTCTCATAGAACTCGCGGCGCCGCAGTTCCGTGAGGATGCCGGCCTTCTCGCAGGCACGCTTGAAACGCCGCAACGCGGCGTCGAAGTATTCGTTCTCTTTTACGCGGACACTCGGCATGGGCAATCTTGAAATATCGAATCCATAAATAAACCCGGCATGGGCCGGGGAGCCGCCTATTATAGCGGCAATGCCCGGCGAATTCCAAGCCGCGAGCGCCACGCAGCGGGGAGCCCGTGTGGGGTATCATCCGCGGCCTATGAACGTCCTCGGCCTGGAGACGAGCTGCGACGAGACCGGCGTGGCGGTGTACGACACGGCAGCCGGCGGCCTGCGCGCGGAAGCGCTGTACAGTCAGGCGGACTTGCATGCCGTCTACGGCGGCGTCGTGCCGGAGATCGCCGCCCGCGACCACATACGCTGCCTGCTGCCGCTCATCGACCGCGTCCTCGCCGAGGCGGGCATCGAGCGTCCGGACGCGGTCGCCTACACGGCCGGCCCGGGCCTCGTCGGCGCCCTGCTCGTCGGTAGCGGTATGGCCGCCGGTCTCGGCATGGCCTGGGATTGTCCGGTGGTGGCGGTACACCACATGGAGGGGCATCTGCTGGCACCAATGCTCGAGTCGGCGCCCCCGGAGTTCCCGTTCCTGGCGCTGCTCGTGTCGGGCGGCCATTCGATGCTGATCGCGGTGCGCGGCCTGGGCGACTACACCTTGCTGGGCACGACGCTGGACGACGCGGTCGGCGAGGCGTTCGACAAGACCGCGAAGTTGGCGGGGCTCGGCTATCCCGGCGGGCCGGCGCTGGCGAAGCTGGCGCAAGACGGCGACGCAAACGCGTATGCGTTGCCACGGCCTATGCTCGGCCGCCCGGGGTTTGACTTCAGTTTCAGCGGTCTGAAGACGGCGGTCATGCTCGAAGTCCGCAAGGCGACGGAGGCCGGGGAGCTCGACAAGCGCCGCGCGGATATCGCGGCGTCGTTCCAGCGCGCGGCCGTCGACACGCTGGTCGGCCGCACACTCGAAGCCGCGCGGGCGGAAGGTCTCGAGCGCCTCGTCATCGCGGGCGGGGTCGGCGCCAACCGGCTTCTGCGCCAGGAAATGTCGGCGCGCTTTCCGGGCCGGACCTTTTACCCGCGGGCCGCCTGGTGTACCGACAACGGCGCGATGATCGCGCTGGCCGGGGCACTGCGCCTGCCGGATGCCGGCGCGGCAGGCGAGATCCTGGCCCGGGCGCGCTGGCCGCTCGAGTCGCTGCCGGTACCGGGAGCCTGATCCATGGACGTCATCTTCCTGCACGATCTGAAGGTCGATATCGTGATCGGCATCTGGGAATGGGAACGCCGCGTGCGCCAGTCGGTCGTGATCGATCTCGACATGGCGGCGGACGTGCGCCGGGCCGCGGCGACCGACAGCGTCGACGATACGCTCGATTACAAGCGCGTCGCCAAACGAGTGCAACAATTCGCAGCCGAATCGGAGTTCCAGCTCGTGGAGAGCCTCGCGGAGGCGGTCGCCGCTATCGTCCGTGACGAGTTCGGCGTGTCCTGGGTGAGGGTGCGCGTGAACAAGCCGGGCGCGATCCGCAACGCCCGGGACGTCGGCGTCGTGATCGAACGCGGCACGCCACCCGCCACGAGCTGAGCGCCGATGGCCACCGTCTACCTCGGCCTCGGCAGCAACGTCGATGCGGAGCGCAACCTGCGGCTGGCCCTCGCCGAGATCCGGTCTGCCTATGGCGGGCTGCGCACCTCGCCGGTGTACCAGAGCGCGGCGATCGGTTTCGACGGACCGGATTTCCTGAATCTCGTCGTCGCCGTCGAGACGAACGACAGCCCGGAGCGCATCGCAGAGCGCATGGAGGCGATCCACCGGCTGGCGGGACGCCGCCGCGAGGAGGGGCGCTTCGTGGCCCGCCCGCTGGATATCGACATCCTGCTCTACGACGCTCTGGTGCGGGAGGAGCCGCCGAGGCTGCCGCGCCACGACATACTCGATTATGCGTTCGTCCTTCGGCCGCTGGTTGAGCTGGCGCCGGACCTCGTGCATCCGGTCACCGGCAGGACAGTGGCCGCGCACTGGGCAGCTTTCGACCGGGACAGCCAGCCGCTCGTGCGTGTCGAGGTGGCTCTGTAACGCCGGGATTTACCAGCCGATCGACCGCCCGCCGTCGACGGCGATGATTTCGCCCGTGACATAGGTGGCGTCGCGCACGAGGTACAGGACGCAGGCCGCCACGTCGCCCGGGTCGCCCGCGCGGCCCAGCGGTACCTGGCGGAGTATCGCCTCGCGCGTGGCCTCGTCGAGGCCCTGTTCCGGCCACAGGATCGCGCCCGGCGACACACCGTTGACGCGCACTTCGGGCGCGAGATCCTTTGCCAGCGCGCGGGTCAGCATCGCGAGGCCTGCCTTCGCCGACCCGTAGACCGTGTATTGCCGCAGCGGGCGCCGCGCATGGATATCGACGATATTGACGATCACGCCGTGCGCCTCGCGCAGCCAGGGCAGCGCCGCCTGCGACAGGAACAGCGGCGCCTTGAGGTTGGTGCCGATGAGGTCGTCCCAGTTCGCTTCGGTGATGGTGCCGACCGGCGTCGGGAAGAAGCTCGAGGCATTGTTGACGAGTATGTCCAGACGTCCGCGCCATCCCGCGCCGTCCTCGATCAGACGGAGCAGATCGCCGCCGTCCGCGAGGTCGGCACGCAGCGTCGTCGCAGAGTCGGGGCGCGCCGCATTCAGGACCTGTGCCAGTGTCCCGGCGGGTGCCGCCGAGTTCCGATAATGGATCACGACGTCGGCACCCGCCGCATGCAATGCCGTCGCTATCGCCGCGCCGATGCGTCGCGCCGCGCCCGTGATCAGCGCGACCTTGCCGGCCAGGTCATCGTTTGCGGACATCGTCGCTCCCTCGTCGCCTCACAAAATGCCGCGACATCGAGCCGGCATTCTGGAAGACTCCCGAATCCATATGCAAGCTGAACCGAAGCTGCCTCATCCGGATGCGCCAAGCGCGGCCCACAGCGAGCGCGTCGCCGCCTACGTGCGCGATCGAATCGCGGAGGCCGGCGGGGCCATCAGCTTCGCCGAGTACATGCATCACGTGCTGTACGCTCCCGGTCTCGGCTACTACAGCGCCGGCACGGCGAAGTTCGGTGCCGGCGGCGATTTCGTCACGGCGCCGGAAGTCTCGCCGGTGTTCGGCCGGGTCCTCGCACGGCAATGCGCCGAGGCGATGTCCGTGACGGGCACGGCGGAGATACTCGAATTCGGCGCCGGGACGGGCAGGCTGGCGGTGGATCTCGTCGGCAAGCTCGACGAACTCCACGCCCTCCCGGCGCGCTACCGCATCGTCGAGGTGTCTGCCGAGTTGCGCGCGAGACAACGCGAGCTGATCGAAACGGAGCTGCCCGGGCACGCGGCAAGAGTCGAGTGGCTGGACGGGATGCCGGCATCGTACTCGGGGATCGTCGTCGCCAACGAAGTGCTCGATGCCATGCCCGTCGAGCGCTTCGTGCGTCGGGCGGACGGCGTCGCGCAGATCCGTGTGACCGATGCCGGCGGGCGATTCGAATGCATCGAGGGCACGGCACCGGATTTCCTCGCCGCAGCCGTCGGCAACATCGAGGCGGACCTCGGGCGGAGCCTGCCGGCGGGATACGTCTCCGAAGTGAATACCGCAGCGCCGGCCTGGATCGCTGAATTGTCCGAGTGCCTTAATGAAGGCTTCATATTTGTGTTCGATTATGGCGTCGGCCGGCGCGAATACTATGCCCCGGAACGATCGGGAGGCTGGCTGCGTTGCCATTTTCGACATCGCGTGCACGACGATCCGTTGCTCCTGCCGGGCATCCAGGACCTGACGGCGTGGGTGGATTTCACCGGCGTGGCAGCGGCGGCGGTCGACAAGGGCCTGGCCGTTGCAGGCTACGTCAGCCAGGCACAATTCCTGCTCGCCGGCGGATTGGCCGCCGAACTCGCCGGCATGGCGGAACTGCCGAGCGACGCACAACTCGAATTGTCCCGACAGGTAAAATTGCTGACCCTGCCCTCCGAGATGGGCGAGAACTTCAAGTGCCTCGGTTTGAGCCGCGACAGTGCAGTGCGGACGAGCGCGTTCGGCATGACAGACAGGACGGTTTCCCTATGACGCGCTTTATTTCCCGAAGAGAACTGGCATGAGCTGGCTACAGGTCGTCGTGCTTGCCATCGTGCAGGGCCTCACCGAGTTCCTGCCGATCTCGAGTTCCGGACACCTGGTCCTGGTGCCGAAGCTGTTCGGCTGGGCGGACCAGGGGCTGGCGTACGACGTCGCGGTGCATTTCGGTTCGCTCGGCGCGGTAGTCCTGTTTTTCCGCAGCGATATCGCGAGCCTGTTCCGCGGCAGCCTGCAGGTGCTGCACGCGCGCGTCGAGACCATCGAGGCGCGACTCGCGCTCGGGATCGCGCTCGGCACGATCCCGGCCGCGGTCGCCGGTCTGTTACTGGCCGGATGGATCGAGGAACATCTGCGCAGTCCGATGGTAATCGTCGTCACGCTGGCCGGGTATGCGATCCTGATGGCCGTGGCGGATCGCTACGGCCGCCGCACCCGGGAGATCGCTTCGATCGGGATCCGCGATGCCTTCCTGATCGGCTGCGCGCAGGCGCTGGCGCTGGTGCCGGGGACGTCGCGGTCCGGCGTCACGATCACCACCGGGCTGGCACTGGGACTCGAGCGCCAGGACGCGGCGCGGTTTTCGTTTTTGCTGGTCGTCCCGGTGATCCTGCTGGCCTCGATCTACGAATTCACGGGCTTGCTCGAGGCGACCGAGCCCGTCGACTGGTTGCAGCTCGGTGTCGCTGCCCTGATCTCGGCGGTCGTTTCCTATCTCAGCATCGACTTCCTGATGCGCTTCGTCACCCGGATCGGGCTGGTCCCGTTCGCTGCCTATCGGCTCCTGCTCGCCGGAGTCATCATTGTCATCCACTATGGTCTCGGCTAGGTACCTGCTACTGCTGCTTGTGAGTGCGCAAGCTCTGGCGGCCGGCGGGGATTACATGATCGGCGGTGGCGTGGAGACCGACACGGCTTCGAGTACGAGCGTTGCCGCGGTCGGCAGCGTCGGCATCGCGAAGTCGACCTGGTTGTCGGGCAGCGTCGCCACGAATTCGTCGGAGCCGAGCCGCCGGCTCCGGACCCGGACGACCTTGTGGGACCTGGAGCTCGACCACAGTTTCGGAGCGGTCGGTTTCCGGCTCGGCGGCGGCTACTGGGGCGACCCCGACGTACTCGAGTCGCATGATGCCCGGGCGTCACTGTACTGGCAGAACGATGTCGCCATGCTGTCGGGCGAGGCCGAATCGCGGCGCTTCCGACTGACCACCCCCGGTATCCGCTTTGCGCCGCGCGAATTCCCTTTCGATGCGGACGGACTCGGTGTCTCCGGCCGGATCCACGTCGGCGACAATCTCACGTTCCGGTTCTCCGGCATGAAATACGACTACAACGTCGACTTCCGGCCCATCGACAATCAGGACGTGATCGATCTGCTGTCCGTCTCGCGGCTGAGCCTGATCAACAGCCTGGTCGACAGCCGCGCGCTGGTCGCACTCGCGGTGAACAATGGCGACAAACGCTGGGAGTTCGACCTCGCCACACGCAAAGGTGCGATCGACCGGGACCGGACAAACTCGCTGACCGTGCGCTACTTGCTGCCGGTGTCGGGCAGGTCGGATATCGAAGTCTCCCTCGGCTACGACAGCTCCGCTCTCTACGGATCCGCGACGTTCTTCTCCGTCTACGTCTATCTCTACGGCGAGACCTGACGCGTCCCGGCGAGGCTTTGCAGCGCGCCGAGACGTGCGCGCCGTATGGCCGCCGCAACGTCGCCGCCGTCATTCGCGCGCGCCAGCGCACCGGCGTCGACTGCAGCGGCGAGCGCAAGCGCCTGCCGGAAGCGGTCCGCCTGCGGGTAGTCGCGGCTTTCGAGCCCCATGCGGCCGCGCGCATCGGCCTCGCACGCCTTGAGGAATTGCTCGAAGCGATCGGGTCGCCGGAACGCGTCGGTCCTCTCGAGCACCTTGAGCAGTGTGTCCGTACGCAGCTCGAACGCACGATGGCAGTGTGTGTGGTACTCGGCGACGAGCAGGGCGAGATCGCGGCAGGCGCGCGGTACGGGCAGCCGCTCCGCGAGTGCCCGGATCAGCGGCAGGCCGCGCCCCTCGTGGCCCGGGTGTGACGGCAACTCCGCGGCAGGCGTGCGGGCTTTGCCGAGATCGTGCACTAGCACCGCGAAGCGCACCTCCAGGTCGGGGCTCAGTTTGCCGGCCTCGGCGAGCGCCATCAGCGTGTGCAGCCCCGCGTCGATCTCCGGATGCCAGGCCTCGGGCTGCGGCACGCCGAACAGCGCGTCGAGCTCCGGGAACACGACGCGCAGCGCGCCGCAACTCCTGAGCGCTTCGAAAAACAGCCGGGGATCCGGGCCGGCCAGGGCCTCGGCCGCCTCCTTCCAGACGCGATCCGGCACGAGCGCGTCCGCTTCCCTGGCGGCCACCATCTTGCGCATCAGGTTGCGGGACTGCGGTGCGATCCGGAAGCCGAGCCCCGCGAACCGTGCAGCGAATCGGGCGGCCCGCAGGATGCGTACCGGATCTTCGGCGAAGGCGTCGGAGACGTGCCGCAACAGGCGGCGGTCGAGGTCACGCTGGCCGCCGTAGGGATCGATGATGCGGCCGTCTGCGTCCCTGGCGAGCGCATTGATCGTGAGATCCCTGCGGCCGAGGTCCTGCTCGATCGTGACGTCCGGGGAGGTATCGAACCGGAAACCGTGGTAGCCGGGTGCCGTCTTGCGTTCGGTCCTCGCGAGTGCGTATTCCTCCCCGGTCTCGGGATGCAGGAACACCGGGAAGTCCTTGCCGACCTGCCTGTATCCCCTGTCGATCAGTTCTTCGGGCGTCGCGCCGACGACACACCAGTCCCGTTCCTTCACGGGCAGACCGAGCTGTTCGTCACGAACCGCACCACCGACGAGGTACACTTGCATCGGCCGATTCTAGCAAACGGTACCGCTTGTCATTTCGATGCTTGTGCCCTGTCTCCGCGTCGCCGTCCTGAGCTGCCTTTGTGCGGCGATCGGCGGTTGCTACTACCTGCAGGCCGCCCACGGCCAATACGAGCTGATGCGAGCCAGGGAACCGATCGACGAGGTCCTCGATGCACGGGCGACGCCGCCCGGGCTGGCCCACCGCCTCCGCCTGGTGGAGCAGGCGCGTGATTTCTCGGTCAGTGAACTCGGCCTTCCCGACAACGACAGCTATCGCACGTACGCCGACATCGGCCGCGATTACGTCGTCTGGAACGTGTTCGCGGCGCCGGAATTCTCGCTCGAGGCGAAGACCTGGTGCTTCCCGGTGGCCGGCTGCGTCGGGTACCGCGGTTATTTCTCCGAGGCATCGGCGCACCGCGAGGCGAACGAGCTCGCGGCACACGGCGACGACGTGGCGGTCATCGGGGTCGCTGCCTATTCGACGCTCGGCCGGTTCAGCGACCCCGTGCTCAACACGATGATGCGTTGGGGAGACGTCGAGCTGGTCGCTGTGATGTTCCACGAACTGGCGCACCAGCTTATCTACGTCAAGGGCCAGACGACCTTCAACGAATCCTTCGCGACGGCCGTCGAGGAGTTCGGCATCGAGCGCTGGCTGGCGGCACATGGCAGCGAGAAGGAACTCGCGGATTATCGCGCCGGCAAGGCCTTGCGGCAGGAGTTGTCGCTGCTTGCGGAAGCGGCGGGCACCGACCTGCAGGCGATCTACAAGGCAGATATCCCGGCAGACCGCATGCGTGAGCAGAAGCGAGACCGGTTCGCAAGGCTCGGCGCCGACATGCACGATGCATTCACGCGCGCCGGTCGGGAGTCACCCGCCTGGTTGGATGGCGGACTGAACAACGCCCGTCTGGCCTCGCTCGCGATGTACACGGGGCGTCTCGACGAGTTCCGCGCGCTGCTCGCCGACTGCAACGACGATCTGCCCTGTTTCTACGACAAGGTCCGCCAGCTTGCCAGGGATCTGTAGGAGCGCTGCTTGCCAGCGCGACCGGTCGCGGCGGCAAGCGCCGCTCCTACGGCGTGTTGTCCGCGACCTGGGGGGCCTTCTCCGATGCCTGCACGAGACGCATGTCGTCGGAGAGCCGGCGCATCCCGCCGGTCATGCGGAAGTGGAAAATCGTCTCGGCTTCGAGGACGCGTCTGACGTAGTTGCGGGTCTCCTCGAACGGGATGTTCTCGACCCAGATTCGCGCATCCATGCTGCCGCTGGCCGGCAGCCAGGCGTCGACGCGCCCCGGCCCGGCATTGTAGGCGGCCGTCGCGAGCACGCGGTTGCCGCCGTAGCGTTCGGCCATGCGGGCAAGGTAGGCGGTGCCGAGCCGCACGTTACTCTGCGGGTCGGTGAGCGTCGTGAGGCCGGCATAGGGGAGATGGATCGCGCGCGCGACTTCGCGGCCGGTGGCGGGCATCAGCTGCATCAGCCCGATCGCGCCGGCGCGAGAACGGACGTCGCGCATGAAAAGACTCTCGCTGCGCGCGACGCCGTACGCCCAGGTCGGCGGGATGTTTGCGTCTTTCGCGTTTTGCTCGAAGATGCCGGGAAATGCGAGGGGATAGCGGAGTTCGAGATCGTCGTGTCCGCCGGCGCCGGCCGCGGCGAAGATCGATCGCGAGTGCCAGCCCCAGCGTTGGGCCAGGACGGCGGCCTGCAGCTTGTCCGCGGAGGACATCGGGGCAACCACGGCGTCCCATTCGGAGCGGCCGCGGCCGTCCTGGCCGACGAAGAACAGTTCCCGTGCCCGGACAAGTTCCGGTTGCGCCGACAGTCGCGCAATTGTTGCCTCGTCGGGACGAACCGCTTCCTCGCCGAATGCGTAGGACAGGCCGAGCTCATCCGCTGCCAGGAAACCGTAGTAGCCGCGTTCGTGTGCCAGGGGTTGCAGGAGCGCCGTGCCGTCTTCCCTGCGCCCCGTCCGCCGCATTGCCACTCCACGCCAGTAACGCCATTCGTCCGAGTCCCTGGCCGCGGCGGACATGCGGCCGACGTCGCGTAGCACCCGCGACCAGTCACGATCGCGCAGGCCGAGGCGCGCACGCCAGCGCAGGACTTCGTCGCTCCGTGCCGGAGCGGGGAGCGCCGCCAGCTGCTCGTATGCGCCGGGCAGGTTGTCACGTGCCATCCACAGGGCGATATGCCTGGATGTGCGGTACTCCTGTTCGGCAGGGAAGCGCTTGCCGGCCGAGATCTTCTTCCAGAGTTCGAGTGCCTGCAGCGGGTCGTCATACGTCACCCGTTCGACGGCGTATACGAGTTGAGCGCGCGTTGCCGAATCGTTCGGCCATTGCCGGTAGTCGCGCACGAACGACTCCGGGTCACGCTGTGCCCTGAGCCACCGGGCCGCGACGTCGATATGTTGCTGGTCGATCGATTTGCCGAGACTGGCGGCAGTGGCGAAGTCACGCGCGTCGATGGCGAGCTTGAAACGTTCCTGGAATGCTTCCGGCCCCAGCAGGTTCCTGTCCGCCAGGAATGCGAACAGCGGGGCGCATTCGTCGACCCTTTCGTCCGTGTTCGTCCAGAGGTAGACGGCGCGATTGACGACGTGTTGCGGACGGCCGGTCTCGATCTCGGCACGCAACGCGAGACAGTCGAGCTTCGCGATCTCGAGGCCCTGGTAGAAGCGCTCGTAGATCGTCAGGAATCCCGCCAGGTCGTCGGCTCGGGCGAGATGCAAGGCATACCGGTAGCGCAGTTCCCGGGCGGGCTTGAGCGCGCCGTACTTCGCGAGGAAGGCCTCGATCTCGGCGGGGTCGGCGGTCGCGACCGATGCCTTGAGCCAGGCGGCGCGGAGGTCCGGCCAGAGCACGTAGTCACGCAGGAGTTGCTGCTCCCCGGCGGGCAGAGCCGCGAAAACGCTCCAGTCGCCGCTTTCCGCGGCCGGATCGACTTTCAGGAACAGTTCGCGCTGGCGGGCGAGGTCATCGGCGGCCGCCGGCGACAATAGGGCGAGCCAGCACAACAGCGTGCTGCAGAACAGAACTCCGGCTGGCGGGCGGGCTGCATGCATACTCGTGGCGAAGAGTGTACAACAGCCCGCCCCGATGGCGAATGACGTGTGTCGCGTTATCGGATCTGCAACATCAGCGCACGGTCCCCGCGCTTGACAAGCAGGAACAGGATCTCGCTGTTGCTCGCGATCTCCGTCAGCTGGCTCAGGTTGTGCACCGGAACCCGGTTGACGGCGGTGATCAGGTCCCCGGCGCGAAGGCCGCGCTGGGCGGCCGGACTGCCGGGCTCCACGGCGGTGACTTCGACGCCGGCTTCGCCGGTCGTGGTCGTGGACGCGAATTCGGCGCCCTCCAGGCCCGGATGGATATCGTTGCCTGCGCTGCGCATGTCGCGCTGTTCGCCGAGCGTGGCGTTGACGTGGTGAGTCTTGCCGTCGCGGACGTACTCGATGTCCACTTTGTCGCCGGAGCGCATCAGGCCGATCGTGTTACGAAGTTCCGAAGCATCGGTGATCTTCTTGCTGTTGACGCCGATGATGACGTCGTCCACCTGGAGTCCCGCCTTCTCCGCCGCCGAGTCCGGCACCACCTCGGTAACGAGCGCACCCTTGTCGACCGTCGAATTGAGCGCTTTTGCCGCCGCCTGGTCGATCTGGCTGATGGAGACGCCGAGCAGGCCGCGGCGTACCTCGCCGTAATCCAGGATCTGGTTCATCACGGAGGTGGCGATGTGCGTGGGTACGGCGAAGCCGATGCCGACGTTGCCGCCCGAACGGCTGATGATGGCCGAATTGATGCCGATCAATTCACCTTTCATGTTGATGAGCGCGCCGCCCGAATTGCCGGGATTGATCGAAGCATCGGTCTGGATGAAGTCTTCGTAGCCGTCGCGGCTGATGCCGGTACGGCCCAGCGCACTGACGATGCCGGAGGTCACCGTGTGGCCGAGCCCGAACGGATTGCCGATCGCCAGCACGAAGTCGCCGACGCGGACGGCCTCGGAGTCGCCGATCGGCATGTCCACCAGGTTCTTGGCATCCACCTTGAGGACGGCGATATCCGTTGCCGGGTCGGTGCCGACGATCTTGGCGTCCAGGATGTCGCCGTTGATCAGGGAGACCTTGATCTCGTCGGCATTCTCGACGACGTGGTTGTTGGTCAGTATGTAGCCGCGCTTGGCGTCGACGATGACGCCGGAGCCGGCACTGACGACCTCACGCGAGCCGCCGGGCATCTCCGGCAGTCCGAAGAATCGCCGGAACGCATCATCTCCGAACGGGGAACTCTGGACGATTTTCTGATTGACCCGGATGTTGACCACCGCCGGTGCGACCCGATCCACGAGCGGCGCCAGGGACGGCATGGCCACGCCGTCGAACTTCTGTGGCATTGCCGCCTGGCTCGCCGTGCCGAGTAACAGCAACAGGCCGAAAAAGGTCAGTCGGAGTTTTGCATTCATCTTTGAGCCCCTCTGCGATGACGTATCAGACCGGTCACGGCCTGGCAGGTTCAGTACGACGGGGATGCCCCGCCGTGACGATTCGTTGCGGCCGCGCAAGCGGCACGCCGCCCTGTCGGGCCGTGTCAGCTGCTGCAGGATAACGGATGCGGTCAAGATGGCTGCACGTTTTCCCGGCGCGGCCGGCGTTCCTACGCGTCTACGACGCGTTCGAGATGTGGGCGCCGGCGGCCAGATCAAGGCAACAAGGGCGGTCCGAGGGGCGTTCCCGGACGCGTTCGGCGGGCTGTCCGGGCGCCTCGGTCCGGGGCACAATATCTTGTGCGTTTCGGGTTTCATAAAAGTGTCATTTTTTTTCTCAGAGATTTAAAGCACTTATTGCGGAAGTATTTATAACTGTTTGATAATCAATAATAAAAACTCAAAGACTAATTTCGGCCAAATCCTTGACACTCGTTTGCTACGGGCATAATCTTGTGATCGTTCGGACACAACATCTTGTGTCCAATTAATTAAGGAAACGAGGCCAACTCTGGCACTCGCCGCGTCAAGGTACACGCGCGGCGGGCGGGCTTCTCTTCCTCTGGCAAATGTGGTCCAGAACAATACGCTAGTCTCCGCAAGGAGCGCTTTGGGGTCTCCGCAAGGAGAAAAGGGGAGAAACAAGGCCAATGAAGTCCGCCATTCACCTGGATGCGCACACGGTCACCGATATCGAATTCCAGCCCGCGTCCATCGACATCTGGGACGCCAAATACCGACTGACCGCCAAAGACGGCAGCAAGCTCGACGGCTCGATCGACGACACCTACAAACGCGTGGCGAAGGCGTTGGCGAGCGTCGAGAGCGAATCGAAACGCGAGCACTTCTACACAGAGTTTCTGTGGGCGCTGCGCAGCGGTGCGATCCCCGCCGGCCGGATCATGTCGAATGCGGGAGCGCTGGAGCACAAACCGGCGACTTCGACGATCAACTGTACCGTCTCCGGCACCGTCGGCGATTCGATGGATAACATCCTGAACAAGGTGCACGAGGCCGGCCTGACGCTGAAGGCGGGCTGCGGCATCGGATACGAGTTTTCGACGCTGCGCCCCAAGGGCGCGTACGTCACCGGTGCCGGCGCGTACACGTCCGGGCCGCTGTCGTTCATGGATATCTACGACAAGATGTGCTTCACGGTGTCCTCGGCGGGCGGGCGCCGCGGCGCGCAGATGGGAACGTTCGACGTGGGACATCCGGATGTCATGGAATTCATCCGCGCGAAGCGGGAAGACGGCCGCCTGCGGCAGTTCAACCTGTCGCTGCTCGTAACGGACGAGTTCATGCAGGCCGTGATCAACTCCGATGACTGGCACCTCGCGTTTCCGGTGACGCAGAAGGAAGTCGAAGAGGAGGCTCTCGACGTTCACGACGCCACGCAATTCGTCTGGCGGGAATGGCCGGAAGCCGGCAATTACGTCAGCAATGCGCAGGGGCTCGTGGCTTGCAAGATCTACAAGACGCTGCCGGCGCGGCGGGTGTGGGATCTGATCATGGCCTCGACCTACGATTTCGCCGAGCCCGGCTTCGTGCTGATCGACCGGGTCAACGAAATGAACAACAACTGGTTCGTGGAGAACATCCGCGCGACCAACCCCTGCGGTGAACAGCCGCTGCCGCCGTACGGCTCCTGCCTGCTGGGTTCGATCAACCTCACGCGCTTCGTCGTGGACGCGTTCACGGACACGGCACGCTTCGACTGGGAGGCTTTCCGCAAGGTCGTCAAAGTATTCACGCGGATGCTGGACAACGTCGTCGAGATCAACGGTCTGCCGTTGCCGCAGCAACGGCACGAGATCCAGAGGAAACGGCGCCACGGCATGGGCTTCCTCGGGCTCGGATCGACCATCACGATGTTGCGCATGAAATACGGGGACGACGACTCGGTCGCGTTTACGGAGGAAGTCGCGCGGCAAATGGCACTGGCCGGATGGGAGGAAGGCCTCGAACTCGCGAAGGAGAAGGGTCCGGCGCCGTTCATGACCGAGGCGTTCGAAGTGACCGACGAGATACTCGCGAAGCGGCCCGAGATGAAGGCGGACGGTTACCAGGTGGGCGACAAGGTGCCCGGCCGCATCCTGCACGCACGTTACAGCCGGTATATGCAGCGGCTGGCGGGCGTGGCGCCGGAGCTCGTCGAACGGCTGGCCGAGATCGGGGCTCGTTTCACGCATCACAGCTCGATCGCTCCGACCGGCACGATCTCGCTGTCGCTGGCAAACAATGCCAGCAACGGCATCGAACCCAGTTTCGCGCATCATTACTTCCGCAACGTGATCCGTCAGGGCAGGAAGACGAAGGAGAAGGTGGACGTGTTCTCTTTCGAGCTGCTCGCTTACCGCGAACTCGTCGACAAGGACGCGATGCCGTCCGGGACCGCCGACGGCAAGGGCACCGGTAACCTGCCGGACTACTTCATCACGGCCGAGGACGTATCGCCGAAGGCGCACGTCGATATCCAGGCCGCCGCCCAGAAGTGGATCGATTCGTCCATCTCCAAGACGGCAAACGTGCCGACCGACTATCCGTACGAGGACTTCAAGGACATCTACCTGTATGCCTACCAGCAGGGACTGAAGGGCTGTACGACCTTCCGCTTCAATCCGGAGGCTTTCCAGGGAGTGCTGGTCAAGGAGAAAGACCTGAAGAATACGGTCTACAAATTCAAGCTGGAGGACGGTGCGACCGTCGAGCTGAAGGGTGACGAGGAGGTCGAGTATGACGGCGAGGTACATACGGCGGCCAACCTGTTCGATGCCCTGAAAGAGGGCTATTACGGCAAATTCTGATGAAGACAATGATCAAGATAGAGAAGAAAATCGTCGGTTACGCGGTGTCTCAACCGGAGAGCCAGGAAAAACCGGCCAGGCCGGAATTCAAACGGGAGGGCGGCGGCGATCGTGCGGAAGTCATTCGCATGCACGAGAAGCTCGAGCGACCCGAGGTGCTCGTCGGGTCCACTTACAAGGTCAAGACGCCGATCTCCGACCATGCGATGTACGTAACGATCAATGACATCGTGCTCAATCAGGGGACCGAGTACGAGAAGCGTCGGCCGTTCGAGATCTTCATCAACTCGAAGAATCTCGATCATTATCAGTGGATCGTCGCCCTGACCCGGATCATCTCGGCGGTATTCCGCAAGGGAGGTGACGTGGCATTCCTGGTCGACGAATTGAAGGCCGTCTTCGACCCGCGCGGCGGCTACTGGCAGGCGGGCGGAAAATTCATGCCTTCGATCATCGCCGAACTCGGATACATCGTCGAGAAGCACCTGATCTCGATCGGCCTGATGGCAAAACCCGAGCTCGACGACGGGCAGAAGAAGCTGATTGCCGAGAAGCGCGCCGAGTTCGAAGAGAAGAGGAAGCAGCGCGACGCGTTCTCGACCAGCGAGTACCCGGAAGGAGCCCAGCTCTGCAACAAGTGCAATACGGTTGCGGTGGTGATGATGGACGGCTGCATGACCTGTCTGGCCTGCGGCGAATCGAAGTGCGGCTGACGGGGAGTTTTCGCCGGTAACCGCGACGCGTTTCGTGCGGCTCTTCTACAATCTGTTGATTTATGCGCTGCAGCTTCCGGTTGCCGTGTACTGGCTGGTGCGCGGGCTGATCAACAGCAGCTACCTTGACCGCTTCGGCCAGCGTTTCGGGATCGGCTATCCCTGGATCGGACGCTGTATCTGGATCCACGCCGTCTCGGTGGGCGAAGTGCAGGCGGCGGTGCCGCTGGTGCGCGCGATCGAGAAACGATTCCCCGACATCGAGATGCTGATCACGACGGTGACGCCGACGGGCGCCGCGCGGGTCCGGTCCGCGTTCGGCGACACGGTCAAGCATTGCTACATCCCGCTCGAGATGCCGATCGCCGTCGACCGCTTCTACGAGTCCGTCAATCCCGAACTGGCACTGATCATGGAAACCGAGATCTGGCCGAATCTGTACCGGGGTTGCGGAGTTCGCGACATCCCGCTCGTGCTCGTCAGTGCCAGGATCTCACCCACGTCCGTGGACAGTTACCACAGATTCCTGCCCCTGTTCCGGGACACGCTCTCGCACGGCATCATCATCGCCGCGCAGAGCGAGGCCGACGGTGAGAGGTTCCGGGCCCTGGGCGCAAGCCCGGTCCGGACCTGGGTGACAGGCAACATCAAGTTCGACATCGAATTGCCGGCGGACCTGGCCGATCGCGGCCGCGAGTTCCGGCGCCGGACGTTCGGCGATCGCCCGGTCTGGGTCGCGGCGAGCACGCACGACCAGGAGGAGCAGCAGGTACTGCAGGCCCACAGGATCCTGCAACGGAGCTTCCCGGACGTGCTGCTCGTACTCGTGCCGCGGCACCCCGAGCGATTCGCTGCGGTGCGCGAGGCGATCGAGAAGGAAGGATTCGCCTGCGTAGCCCGGACCGACGGGTCAGCCTGCGAGCCATCGACGAGCGTCTTCCTCGGCGACACGATGGGCGAGGTCCCGCTGTTTTATGCCGCGAGCGATGCGGCCTTCGTCGGGGGCAGCCTGGTGCCGATCGGCGGCCACAACCTGCTGGAGCCCGCCGCGCTGGGTTTGCCGGTCGTCATCGGTCCGTACGTCTATAACGCACAGGAGATCGCGGATATGTTCGTGGAACTCGGTGCCTGCCGCATGGTCGACGACGCGGCCGGGCTGGCGGACGCGATCGGCGAATTGCTCGCCGATCCGGAGCGCGCCGCGGCCGTCGGCCGCAAGGGACTCAGGATCGTGCAGCAAAATCGCGGTGCGCTGGATCGCTTGCTCGGCCTGCTCGATCCCCTGATCGGCGATACCGAGTCGCACGAGGAGACGGCGCGCTGAAATAGTGCGCATTACTCGGACAGGCTCCTAGGGACCCTCCGACTTGCTTGCTTCATCATCCGTAGGGCCCTGCTCGCTGTTCTCGGCCGTTTCTTCGGCAAATGCCTGCTCGGGCGTCGGGCGATCCTTCAACCACTTGTCGATATCTTCGAGATCCTCGATCTGGAGGTTGCCGGCGGCCTGCTTGAGACTCAGTACGTTGAGCAGGTAATCGTAACGCGCCCGGTAGTAGAGCGTGATCGAGTTGTACAGGTTGAACTGTGAATTCAGGACGTCGACGATCGTGCGCGTGCCGACGTCGAAGCCCGCCTGCGTGGCCTCGAGGGCAGTGCGGCTCGAGGCGACCGCCTGCTTCAACGCATCGACGCGGCTCAGCTCGGAAAGGACGCCGAGGTAGGCGTCGCGCGTCTGGCGCTCCGTTTCGCGCGTCACGCGCTGCAGCTGTTCGCGTGCCGCGCGGTGCAGATAGACGGCTTCGCGTACCCGGGACGACGTGTAGCCTCCGGAAAACAGCGGCAGCGTGACCTGGATGCCGACCATGTCCGAGTCGAAATTCCGGTTCGAATCGAGGAAACCGGCCCCGGTGTCCTGCTTGCCCTGGAGGTCCGAATTGCCGGTCGAGGCGACCAGGTCGACCGTCGGGTAGTGCCCGGTGCGGCGATACGAGATCTCGTCGCGGGCGAGTTCCTCGTCGAGGCGGCTCGAGACGAGGGCAAGGTTCTGGCTCAGTGCCAGATCTACCCATTCCTTCTCATTGCGTTCCGGAGATTTCATCGGAAACTCGTCCGTCGGCGCCGACAGTTCGCCGACGTACTCGCCGGTGATCTCGCGCATTTGCTCGCGCGCCGTGGCCAGCTCCCGTTTGGCCTGGATCTCGTCCGCGACGGCCTGGTCGTGGGCGGCCTGCGATTCCTGGACGTCGGTGATCGCGATCAGGCCCACCTCGTAGCGTTGCTTGGCCTGTTCGAGCTGGCGGGCGATCGCCTGCCGGTTCTTGTGGGTCGAGGTCAGCGTATCTTCGGCGGCGAGCACGGCGAAGTAGGCGTTGGCGACCCGGATGATCAGATCCTGTTGCGCGGCTTCCCTGTCTGCCTCGGCTTTGGCCACGGTCTTGTCCGCACGATGCAGGTTGACGATCTGGTCCCAGCGGAACAACGTCTGCCGCAACGCGACCTGCCAGCTCTTGGTGGTGTCCCTGGTCTCGGATTGGAACGGGATCGGCAGGACTTCGAAGTTACCGGATCCGGCCGGGACCTCCACGTACTGGTTGATCGTCCCGGAGCCGCTGGAGTTGTTCTTGCTCCAATCGCCGCTGGCATCGATCTGCGGCAGCAACACCCCCCGCGCCTGCGGTTCGGCCTCGAGCGCCGCCAGCCTGCGGGCCTCCGCTTCGTGGATCAGCGGATCGGACTGCAGTGCCTGCTGGTACACCTCGAGCAGCGACGCGGCTTGTCCCGCAGCGGGCACCGTCATGATGGCGAATACGATGGTCAGGCACTTGAAATTGCTGAGTTTTCTCATTGTCACGAATCCCGCAGAATAGGTCGCCGCCAAGTGCAGCAAAGGTGTTATAGTCAACTATATCACTAAACCAGTCAAGCCTGGGAGTGAACGCGATTGCTCCGGACCCCTCATATTCCGACGCACGCGGTCTCCCGAAGTTCGTTCTCCCCGGACCGCGAGCCTGGCACGGGCTTATGAAAGCTTAGATGCAGCAAGCTCGCATGTGGTTTCGATTCAGAACAGAAACCCGGGCGGCGCGGCTCCGTGCACGAGCGGCGTCAGACAGGTTTCGAACAGACTCTCCGTGTGCCAGTCCTCGCCCGGCCCCCGGCGGATCCGCCGGGCCTCCATCACGGGCGCGTCGCCAACGACGACGAACAGCCGACCGTCCGGCCGCAGGGCTTCGACGAAGCGCGGATCGAAATGCTGGATGGAACCGGTGACCGCGATGGCATCGAAGCCCCCGTCCGGCAACTCGCGCATCGCATCCATGACGAACAGCTCGACGTTGCCGGTGCCGGCGTCCTCGAACCTGAGCTGCGCAGTCTCGACGAACTCTTCGACGATGTCGATGCTGGTAACCGAGGCGGCGAGCCTGGCGAGACAGGCACAGAGGAAGCCGGTCCCCGTCCCGACTTCCAGCACCCTGTCCGTGGGGCGCAGCTCGAGGGACTGCAGGAGCCGCCCCTCGATCGTCGGTGTCAGCATCGACTGGCCGTGGCCGATCGGGATCTCGGTATCGGCGAATGCGAGCAATTCGTACGCGGGCGGGACGAAGCGCTCGCGCGGCACGGCTCTGAAGACGTCGAGAATGGCCGTGTCGAATACTTCCCAGGCCCGGACCTGCTGCTCGACCATTTGTTCCCGGGCATAATCCGTGTTCATCCCGCCGTTACCTGTAACCGTTTCAAATTCGAGTGAAAAGACTTTCCGAGGCGCCGCGCGACGGCTGCCAGCCAAATCGCATTCGGACGGATACGGAATTATGGTGAATAGCCGCGGTCCGTCGAGGCTGCTGGGATATGCTTGACAAGCACGGCCTATGCGCCTCTCCCGACACTCGACTCTCCCAAGATGGAGATGCATATCGAGCGGCCAATAATAACAAATGATCTCGACACGGCATCCGAATAAATGGTTAAGAGCGGGAAGTCCGGTGCTCGCCAGAGCATACCGTGCGGCGGATATTGGGGGCTGAATGTCGCTGGTCAGCATCATCGCGGTACTTGCAGGCCTGCTGGTACTGGCAGTCGCCGCGGGCCTCGCACTGTGGCGGGGCAGGCGGCGGGCGTCGCGGCGCCTGGCGGAGCTGAACGAGGAGTTGCTGGAGGCATCGAAGGATGCTTCGGTCGGCCGCAGGCTGATGGTGCCAGACGAGCCGGACGCCGCCCGCCTGGTGGGGACCATCAACCGGCTCTTCGACGCGCTCGACGAGCGCGAGGAGAAGATCCGCGGCCGCGACCGGCTCTTTACCGATTTTGCGAAGACCCTCCCCGAGATCGTCATCGTCCATGACGAGAAGATACTGTTCGCGAACGATGCCACGGCGGGCCTGATCGGTCTCGATCCCTCGCAACTCGCCGGACGGGAGGTCGTGGATCTCGTCAAGCCCGCGTATCGCGCACTGTTCCGCAACACGATGGCCAGGCGCATCGCCGGGGAGGACGCCCCGCAGCGGCTGGAGATACAGTTGATCAATGGCGACGAGGCGGGCCTGTGGGTCGAGGCGCAGAGTTCCGTCATCGAGTTTCACGGCAGCCCGGCGATCCTGACGATTGCCCGCGACGTCAGTCACCGCAAGAGCCTCGAGGTGTCGCTGAGCCGCAGCAAGCGCCAGGCCCAATACACGCTGGAATCGATTGCCGAAGGCGTGATCACGACAGACAACGACGGTCGTATCGATTACATGAATGTTTCGGCGGAGTCCCTGACCGGGACCAACCGCGACGACGCCGCGGGCCACAAGGTAGCGGAACTGTTCAGCCTGGTCGACGATGCGGACCGGCGTCCGCTCGGCGACCCGGTGGAACGCTGTCTCGCGACCCGCCGCCGCGTCAACATGGGACGCCATGCCGTCATGGTCACCGCGAGTGGTGAGCACGAGCATTCGGTCGAGATTTCGGCATCTCCGATCCGCGGGCCGGGCAACAGCATCTCCGGCACCGTCGTCGTATTTCACGATGTCGGGGAGATCCGCGGACTCGCGCGGCAGATGAGTTACCAGGCGACGCACGATCCGTTGACAGGTCTGATCAACCGGCGCGAGTTCGAACGACGGCTGGACGAGGCGATGGATGCGGCGCACGCCGAAGAAGCCGTCCACATGCTGTTCTACATGGACCTGGACCGCTTCAAGGCGGTCAACGACAGCTGCGGCCATCTGGCCGGCGACAACATGCTCCGGGAGGTATCGGCGCTGATCAAGGACCAGGTCCGCGATTCCGATTTCGTCGGACGCCTGGGCGGCGACGAGTTCGGTGCGCTGCTGATCGGTTGCCCGATCGACAAGGCGCGGCAGATCGCGACGGACATCTGCAACGCCGTCGGTGACTACCGCTTCGTCTGGAAGGACAAGATCTTCAACATCGGCATATCGATCGGCCTCGTCGAGGTCAGCCACATCAGCGGATCCTTGCAGGATGTTATGAGCGCGGCGGATTCGGCCTGCTATGTCGCCAAGCAGCAGGGCCGCGGGAAAGTGCACGTGTACTCGGCGCGCGACGAGGCGATCGCGAGAGAGCGCGGCGACGTCCAGTGGTTGCGCGCTCTCCAGACGGCCCTGCACGAAGGGAGTTTCGAACTCGCGGTGCAGCCGATCATCGCGATGCGCGGCGGTGTCGAATCGGGGCCGGCAGTCGAGGTGCTGGTCCGGCTCCGGGACGGGCGCGGCCGCAACGCGCACACCGCGGAGTTCCTCAAACCCGCGGAACGCTATCAGCTGATGCCGCAGATCGACCGCTGGGTGGTCAACGCGGCTCTGCTTGCGCTGTCCGGAGGGGAGATCAAACTGCCCGTCGGCCGCAGTTGCGCGATCAACCTGTCCGGGCAGACGCTCGGCGACGAGGCGTTCCTCGGGTTCGTGGTCGAGTCGCTCGATGGCACCGGGGTCTCACCGTCGTCGATCTGCTTCGAGATGACCGAGAACGCCATACTCGCGAACGTCAAGCATGCGCAACGCTTCATCGAGGTGCTGCACGGCATCGGCTGCGAATTCTCGCTGGATGACTTCGGCAGCGGCCTCGGCTCGTTCTCGAGCCTGAAGCACCTGCCGATCGATTACCTCAAGATCGACGGTACGTATACGCGCAATCTGCAGTCCGACGAAGTGAACCAGGAGATGGTTGTCGCGATGATCAAGCTCGCCCGAACGATGCAATTTCGTATCGTCGCCGAGCAGGTCGAGCACCAGGAAGACTTCGACTGGCTGCGCGACGTCGGCGTCGACTTTGCCCAGGGCCGCTTCATCGAGGCGCCCGTCACCCTCGGCCACACCTCGACCGGCACCTTCCGCACCCTGTCCCCGTAAGAGCCGGCCCCGGTGGGACAATCGCGGCTGAAGCCGCTCCTACGGATGCTTTCAGGCCACGCGGTCCCTGTGCAGAACCTGTAGGAGCGGCTTCAGCCGCGATACGGATTTGTCAGATCAGCGGGACGATCAGCAGCGCGACGATGTTGATGATCTTGATCAGCGGGTTGATCGCCGGGCCGGCCGTGTCCTTGTACGGATCGCCGACCGTGTCGCCGGTCACCGCGGCCTTGTGCGCGTCGGAGCCCTTGCCGCCGTAATTGCCGTCCTCGATGAATTTCTTGGCGTTGTCCCAGGCCCCGCCGCCGGCGGTCATCGAGATAGCGACGAACAGGCCCGTGATGATCGTGCCGAGCAGGACCCCGCCCAGCGCTTCTACACCCAGCGTGAAGCCGACGATGATGGGCACCGCGATCGGCAGCAGCGACGGCAGGATCATCTCCTTGATCGCGGCCTTCGTCAGCAGGTCGACGGCGCGCCCGTAGTCGGGCTTGCCGGTGCCTTCCATGATGCCGGGTATCTCGCGGAACTGGCGGCGGACCTCGTTGACCACCGAGCCGGCCGCGCGACCGACCGCCTCCATCGCCAGCGCGCCGAACAGGTACGGCACGAGTCCGCCGATAAACAGGCCGATGATGACCCGGTAGTCGTTCAGCAGGAACGTGATGTTGCGGCCTTCGTTGATCAGCGCGTTGTTGTAGTCGGCGAACAGGACGAGTGCGGCGAGGCCGGCCGAGCCGATGGCATAGCCCTTGGTCACGGCCTTGGTGGTGTTGCCCACGGCGTCCAGCTGGTCGGTGATGGTGCGGACTTCGGGCGGCAGTTCGGCCATCTCGGCGATGCCGCCGGCATTGTCGGTGATGGGGCCAAACGCATCGAGCGCCACCACGACACCCGTCATCGACAGCATCGTGGTCGCGGCGATCGCGATATTGTAGAGGCCGCCGGTCGCGTCCGGCGCGAGCTGGAACGCACCCCAGATGCTCAGGCACACGGCGAGCACGGGCAGCGCCGTCGCCTTCATCGAGATACCGAGGCCCGCGATGATGTTCGTGGCGTCGCCGGTCAGCGAGGCCCGCGCGATGGTCTGCACGGGCTTGAAGTCCGTGCCGGTGTAGTACTCGGTAATCACGACCATCGCCGCGGTCAGGGCGAGGCCGATCAGCGCCGAGTAGTAGACGTGCATCGTGTTGCCGCCGCCCAGCATCGAGTTCGTAATGGGATAGAAGGCTATTGCTGCAAGCACGCCAGCGACGATCATGCCGCGGTAGAGCGCGCCCATGATCTTGCCACCGGCCGAGGTCTTGACGAAAAAGGTACCGATGATCGATGCGACGATCGAGACGGCGCCGAGGACCAGCGGATAGATCACCGCCTGCGCCCCATAAGTCGACGCAACGAGGCTGCCGAGCAGCATCGTTGCGACGATCGTGACCGCGTAGGTCTCGAACAGGTCGGCGGCCATGCCGGCGCAGTCGCCGACGTTGTCGCCCACGTTATCGGCAATAACGCCGGGGTTGCGCGGGTCGTCTTCCGGGATGCCGGCCTCGATCTTGCCGACGAGGTCGGCGCCGACGTCGGCGCCCTTCGTGAAGATGCCGCCGCCGAGGCGCGCGAAGATCGAGATCAACGAGCCGCCGAAGGCGAGTCCCACCAGTGCGTGGACCGCGTGTTCGGATGCGTAGCCCATTCGCGTCAGGATCAGAAAGTAACCGGCGACGCCGAGAAGGCCCAGGCCGACGACGAGCAGGCCGGTGATCGCTCCGCCGCGGAACGCGATGTTGAGCGCCGGATTGACGCCGTTGCGAGCGGCTTCGGCGGTGCGCACGTTGGCTCGGACCGAGACGTACATGCCGATGTAGCCTGCCGACCCGGAGAACACAGAGCCGATGACGAAGCCGATGGCGGTGGCCCAGCCGAGCGGCGAGAAGCCGAGCACCAGAGTCACGACGATGCCTACCATGGCGATCGTGAAGTACTGGCGGTTCATATAGGCCTTGGCGCCTTCCTGAATAGCCGCGGCGATCTGCTGCATCCGCTCGTTGCCCGCGGACTGGCTCAGAATCCACCGTGTCGAAAAGACTCCGAACAGCACGGCGAGCGCGCCGGCGCCGATCGAGAGCCACAGGGCCAACTCGTTGGTCATCTTGTTGTCTCCTGACGTGTACGCTTGGAGCAGCGAACACGACCGCCGGCGCCTTGTTCGGCAGGCCGGCTGCGTTCGCTACGGAAATCCCCTGAAGATTGTTGTTACCGGCTGAGCCGGCCGCGCATCATACCACAAATTTCGTCTGTAACTTTGCCTTCACGGCTACGTTCTTGAGCGTGACGTATTTCGGCAAGCCATTGACATAAGGCGGATAATCCTCGCCCCGGATCAGGGGCGCGAGGTAGCGGCGGGCGCTCGCCGTGATGCCGAAACCGTCCTTCGTGATGTAGCGCTTCGGCAACATCTTTTCCTTGTTCGCCACCTTCGACAGCGGCGCCGACTCGATCTTCCAGCGGTAAGGGTCGTCCGACGTGCGTTTGATCACCGGCATGACCGCGGTCTTGCCGGCGAGCCCGAACTGCACGGCCGCTTTGCCGACCGCAAAGGCCTGGTCCACGTCCGTCTTCGATGCGATGTGGCGGGCCGAACGCTGCAGGTAGTCGGCGACGGCGTAGTGGTACTTGTAGCCGAGCTTGTCGCGCACCAGGTTCGCGACGACGGGCGCCACGCCGCCGAGCTGTGCATGACCGAAGGCATCGCGGGTGCCGGCCTCGGCCAGGAAACGGCCGTCGGCATAGCTCGCGCCCTCGCTCACCACGATGACGCAGTACTCGAAGCGCTTTACGCTGTCTTCAACCCGGGCCAGGAACGCCTCCTCGTCGAAGGGTACTTCCGGGAACAGGATGATGTGCGGCGCATCCTCCGGCTTCTCGCCGGCGAGTCCGGCCGCCGCGGCGATCCAGCCCGCATGGCGCCCCATGACCTCGAGGACGAAGACCTTGGTGGACGTCTTGGCCATCGATAGCACGTCCAGGGCGGCTTCCTTCGTCGACACCGCGACGTATTTCGCCACCGACCCGAAACCGGGGCAGTTGTCCGTTACCGGCAGGTCGTTGTCGACGGTCTTCGGGATGCCGAGGCAGACCATGGGGAAGCCCATGCGCTTCGCCACCTGGGACACCTTGTGCGCCGTGTCCATGGAGTCGTTGCCGCCGTTGTAGAAGAAATAGCCGATGTCATGCGCCCTGAATACCTCGATGAGGCGTTCGTACTCGGCGCGGTTCTCCTCGATGCTGCGCAGCTTGTAGCGAGCCGACCCGAACGCACCGCCGGGTGTGTGGCGCAAAGCGGCGATCGTCCTGGCGGGCTCGCGATTCGTGTCGATCATGTCCTCGGTGAGAGCACCGATAATGCCATTGCGGCCCGCGTATACATTCGCGATTCGGTTGCGGTGTTTGCGGGCCGTTTCGATGACGCCGCACGCACTCGCATTGATGACGGAAGTTACGCCGCCCGACTGGGCATAGAAGGCATTTCTGGCAGGCATGACCGGCTACTCTCCTTTGTACGATTTTTTTGAGCGTGGGAGGATAGCATCGTTTGACCTGCAAGCTGAGAGGCGGTAGCGTACCGGCCCCGATTCCCGAGGGGCGGCCGCCGGCCGCAATCGACGAGAGAGACTCAATGCGCATCGTATTGCTCGGCGCGCCCGGCTCCGGCAAGGGCACGCAAGCGAAGAAACTGATGGCCGATCGGCACATCCCCCAGGTCTCTACCGGCGACATGCTGCGCGAAGCCGTCGCCGCGGGCACGCGGTTCGGGCAGCGTGCGAAGTCCGTCATGGAGTCAGGTCAGCTCGTGCCCGACGAGGTCATGCTGGGTATCATCAGCGAGCGCCTCACCCAGCCCGATTGTGCCGACGGATTCATCCTCGACGGATTCCCGAGGACGGAACAGCAGGCAAACGATCTCGAGGAGCTGCTGGACGAACTCGCCGTGCCGCTCGACGGGGCGATCCTGATGGACGTCGACTTCGACATCCTGATGAAGCGGCTGACTGGCCGGCGGACGTGCTCCGTGAACGGCAAGCTGCTCAACATCTACTTTTCTCCGCAGGCCGAACTCGACGCCTGCATCGCTGCCGGCGGCGAGCTCGTCCGCCGTGAAGACGACAACGAGGAAACCATCGGTAAGCGCCTGGACGTCTACCGGCGGCAGACTGAGCCGGTTGTCGGCTTCTACAAGTCGCGCGGCAAGCTCAGGACGATCGACGCCGATGGCTCTGTTGACGAGGTGTACGCCCGCCTCACTGCGGCGCTCGATCTGTAGGAGCGGCTTCAGCCGCGATCGTCTCGCCGGCGACGACGTTGCAGGTTTCGCGGCTGAAGCCGCTCCTACAAAAGACCCAGCAATTCTTCGCCGATCACATCCCGGCGCCAGCCGTCGAGGAGTCGTGAGGGTGCCTCGGGACTGCTGATCAGGGCCGACAGGTCCTTGCGCGAGGCGACCGTCTCGGCGGCTATGCCGAGCTCCTCCGCGCGCCGGGCGACCCGTCTCTGCATGTTCTTCAGCAGGCCGCGCTGGACGTCGTCGGGGGCCGGCGGCGGCGAATAGTCGCTGTCGTCGGCGATGGCCTCCGCGATCAGTTGCGTAATCGTGCTGCCGGTCCGGCGCACGAGTCCGCCGGGTAACCCGCCGATCCGGGTGAGTTCGCCGATATTCACCGGCAGTCGCGAGGCCAGCTCCATCAGGGCTGCGTCCTTCGCGATCCACTGCCGTGGCCGGTTTGCGCGCAGCGCCTCGTTCTCCCGCCAGGCGGCGAGCCGGGCGGCAGCCGCGCGGTGCTTGCCGCGCAGGTTCCTGGCGGCCTTCAGGCGGTCGACGGCCGTCGCCGGGTCGGTGTCGTAGAGTGCCGGATCGAGCAGCTGCGCGGAGTCTTCCTCGGCCCAGGCCAGACGGCCCTTGTCTTCCAGTGCGCCGGCCAGTTCCGTGAAGGCAGGCAGCAGATATTCGACGTCCTCCGCCGCGTATTGAAGGTAGGCCGTCGGCAGCGGCCGCTGCGACCAGTCGGCGCGAGTGTGCGACTTTTCGATGTCGACGCCGAACAGGGCTTTGACCAGGCTCGCATAGCCCATCTGCGGAGGATGGCCGAGCAGGCCGGCTGCGATCTGGGTGTCGAAAATCGCGCATGGCATCCGCCCAGCCGTCTGATAGACGACCTCGACGTCCTGGCGCCCGGAGTGCAGGACCCACGGCGTGCCGAGGAAGCCGTCCCAGAAATCGGCCATGTCGGCACCGGTGAGCGGATCGACGCAATAGATGCGTTCGCCGGTCGCGAGTTGCAGCAGACACAGCTCGGCGAAGAAGGTCTTCTCCCGCACGAACTCGGTGTCCATACCGAGACGCGGGCGGCCCGTCAACTCGGGTGCAAGCGAGTTCGGATCTTCGACGAGTTTGAATTCGGGCATCAGTCAGGCACGTGACCCATTTCGATTCGGGAGATTAACATGCGATGATTGCCGTCTCCGAGTCGTGGACATCGCGCCGACGTGCTGCCCCTGATCAGAACCCTGTTCGACATCACACTGCTGCGCAAGGGACCCGAGGCGATACCACCGGCCTGGTTCCTTTTCGTGCCGATAATCGGCCTTTGGTCGTTTTCGGTGCTGGCCGCGGCCGCGCTTTTCGATCAATTCGATGTATCGAGCGTCGCCCTGAGCGCATTCAGCACCCTGGTCGGCGTGGTGTGCTACGCGACCGTCGTTGTCGTCAATGGCCGCGGCGCACGCATGGCACAGACGATAGCCGCGATCATCGGCTGTGGCGCGATTATCCTGCTGGCATTCGTCGTTGGATATGCGGTGCTGGATCCCCTGCTTGGAGACGGCGCCAGCAGCGCGATCGCAAACCTGATCATGCTCTGGTCGGTCCCGGTAGAAGGACACATTATCGCGCGAGCCATCGACCGCCACTGGTATATCGGCATCCTCATTGCCGTCGGAGTCTTCGTTTTGCAGCTATTCATCTACGAACTCATGACCACGTCGAACTGATCGCGTATGCACATCCACATTCTCGGCATCTGCGGGACATTCATGGGCGGCGTCGCCGCGTTGGCCAAGGCCGCGGGCCACGACGTCACTGGCTGCGACGGCAATGTCTACCCGCCGATGAGCACACAGCTCAGGGAGCTCGGCATCGACGTGCACGAGGGCTTCGATGCGGACCAGCTCGACATCGAGCCGGACTGCGTCGTCGTGGGCAACGTCATGAGCCGGGGCACCGAAGTCGTCGAGGCGACGCTCGAACGCGGACTCAGCTTTACGTCCGGGCCGCGCTGGCTGGCCGACAACGTGCTCCGGGGACGTCACGTGCTGGCCGTGGCCGGCACGCACGGCAAGACCACGACGGCGAGCATGCTCGCTTTCATCCTCGAGCACGCGGGGCTGTCGCCGGGCTTCCTGATCGGCGGACTCCCGGCCAACTTCGGCGTATCGGCACGCTACGGCGAGGCGCCGTTCTTCGTGGTGGAGGCGGACGAGTACGATACGGCGTTTTTCGACAAGCGTGCCAAGTTCGTGCATTACTCACCTCGTACGCTGGTCCTGAACAACCTGGAATACGACCACGCCGACATCTACAAGGACATTGACGCGATCCTGTGGCAGTTCCATCAACTCCTGCGCACGGTGCCCGGCGGCGGGCGCATCGTCCGCAATGCCGCCGACGACAGACTCGCGGAACTGATCCGGATGGGCTGCTGGACGCCGGTGGAGACCTTCGGCGTCGACGTCGACGCGGACTGGAGCGGGAGCTTTATCGACGCGGGCGAGCGCCAGGTCCGGCTTACGGATCGCGAGGGCGCCTCCGGGGAGTGCCGGTGGCAGCTCGGCGGCCGCCACAATCTCGAGAATGCGGTCGCGGCGGTCGCTGCCGCGGCCTCGGCCGGCGTGGCGCTCGACGTCGCTCTCGAGGGGCTGTCGAAATTCGAGGGCGTAAAGCGCCGTATGGAGCGCACCGCGACCGTCGGCGACATCGCGATTTACGACGATTTCGCACATCACCCGACGGCTATCCGTCGCACACTCGCGGCGATCAAGCGTCGTTACCCGGGTCACCGCATCGTCGTTGCCATCGAACCACGCTCCAATACGATGAAGCTCGGCGTGCACAATGACACGCTGGCGGCAGCCCTCGAGGAAGCGGATCTCGTCTGGATGTTCCGGCCCCCCGGTATGAGCGAGAACTTCGAGCAGGCGCTCGAGCCCCTGGGCGGCCGCCTGCGGCTGTTCGCCGACTACGACAGGCTGGTCACCGACATGTCCGGTCGGCTGCTGTCCGGCGACCAGGTGATCTTCATGAGCAACGGCAGTTTTGGCCGGGCGCGGCAGACCCTGACTGCGGTCCTGCAGCGCACGCGCAGTGGATGAGACGGGTTCCGCTGCAACCGGGCAAGCAGCTTCTATACTAGGGTAGTCGAGGCGTCGAACGAATCGCGCAGTGCAAGTCCCGCTTTTTCCGCTGAATACCGTGTTGTTCCCGGGTGGCCCCTTGCCGCTCCGGATTTTCGAGGCACGTTACATCGACATGATCAGCGATTGCCTGCGCCGGGATACGCCGTTCGGGGTGTTGCTGATCCGGGACGGCGGCGAGACCGGACCGGCCACGACGCACAGCATCGGCACCCTGGCCCGCATCACGGACTGGTATCAGGGCAGCGACGGACTGCTCGGCGTCACCGCGATCGGCGAGCACCGGTTCCGGCTGCTGTCCAGCGAGCGCATGGACAGCGGTCTCAACGTCGGCGAAGTCGAACTGTTGCCCGACGAGCCGCCCGTGCCCCTGCCGGAGGAATACCAGCCGTTGTCGCAGATCCTCGACGGCGTGCTCGATGACCTCGGCCGGCTGTATGCCTCGCTGGATCGCCGCCTCGACGACGTCGCCTGGGTGACGACCCGTTTCGTGGAAATCCTGCCGCTCGAGCTCGAGGAGAAACAGCGTTGCCTGGAAGACTGTGACCCGGAAGCGCGCCTCAGGATCGTGCGGCGTCTCCTCGAGCAGGTGCGCGGCCCGCTGGGCTAGAGACCCTCGAATGCCCCGGCCGCGGCAGCCAGGGTCTGCTCGAGTTCCGCCTCGCCATGTGCGCTCGAGACGAAGCCTGCCTCGAAGGCAGAAGGCGCGAGATAGATGCCTGCATCGAGCATCCGATGGAAGAAGCGCCGGAAACGTTCGACATCCGCGTCCGCGACCTGCGCGTAGCGGCGTACCGGCCCGTGGGCGGTGAACACGAAACCGAACATGCCGCCCGCATGCTCAGTTGCCAGCGGAATGCCCGCCCGCTCCGCTGCCGCCGCGAGTCCTTCGGCGAGTTGCCGCGTGCGCTCGCCGAGTGTCTCGTAGAATCCGGGCTTGTCGAGCCCCTCGAGCGTGGCGAGTCCCGCGGCCATCGCAAGCGGGTTGCCGGACAGCGTCCCGGCCTGGTAGACGGGCCCGTCGGGTGCGATGCTGGCCATGACGTCGGCGCGGCCGCCGAACGCAGCCGCGGGCATGCCGCCGCCGACGATCTTGCCCAGCGTGGTGAGGTCGGGACGGATGCCGAACAGTGCCTGCGCGCCGCCCCTGGCGACGCGGAAGCCCGTCATGACCTCGTCGAGGATCAGCAGCGCGCCCGCCGCGGTACATGCCTCGCGCAGGGCCTCGAGAAAACCCGGCACCGGCGGCACCATGTTCATGTTGCCGGCGATCGGCTCAACGATGACACAGGCGATCTCGTCGCCGTGACGCCCGAATGCCTCGCGGACCCCGTCGACATCGTTGTAGGTCAGCGTGATCGTATGTTCGGCGAGTTCCGACGGTACGCCCGGAGAACTCGGCACGCCGAGCGTCAGGGCGCCGGAGCCGGCCTTGATCAGCAGCGAGTCCGAATGGCCGTGATAGCAGCCTTCGAACTTGACGATGCGGTCGCGTCCCGTATGGCCGCGTGCCAGGCGGATGGCGCTCATGGTGGCTTCCGTGCCGGAACTGACCATGCGCAGGCGCTCCATCGAGGGGACGACGTTACGGATCTTCTCTGCGAGCCGCGTCTCGAGGACCGTGGGTGCGCCGAAACTCAGTCCGTCGCGGGCCGTCTCGATCACGGCCTCGATCACCTCGGGATGAGCGTGACCCAGGATCATCGGACCCCAGGATCCGACATAGTCGATGTAGCGCTTGCCGCCTTCGGCTTCCAGCCAGGCACCCCGCCCGCGTTTGATGAACACGGGTTCCCCGCCCACGCCCGCGAAAGCGCGCACCGGCGAATTGACGCCGCCGGCGATGATTTTCCTTGCGTCAGTATAAAGGCTCATGCTCATCCTCCCGCAGAGGGCGCATGCTACCGGATGCAGGGGAGGGCTGTCGCGGCGACGGGGGTTTCTAGTGCCCGACCCAGACCAGCTCGTGCGTGAAGCGTCCGTCCGGGTGGAGCTCGATACGCCGATACGCCGGCGGGCGATCGTCCACCGCGAATTCGTCGCTGCGCGGGGCAAATTGCCGGCAGGTCGACGGTGTGGTGAGTATGCGGATGCCGTCGTGCTCCGAGTCGTACTCCTGGTGCACGTGACCGAAGATCGCAAGGCGGACGCCCGCGATCTCCTTGAGGCTCGCGAGGAATTCCGCGCCGTTGCCGAGCCCCACGCCGTCGAGCCAGCGGCTGTGCACCGGAACGGGCGGATGATGCACGCAGACCATGACGTGTGCGGCATCGCTGCGGGCGACGTCCGCTTCCAGACGTGAAAGTTCACGTTCCGGGACCCGGCCGCCGACCTCGCCTTCGACACAGCTGTCGAGACAGGCGATCAGCCAGTTCCCGGATTCGTGTGTCGAGCAATAGTGGAACGGCAAAGATGCGAGCGTCTCCCGCATCAGCTCGCGCACGTCGTGGTTCCCCGGCACGCAATAGACCGGCAGCCCGAGGCGTGACAACAGCGTGCGCAGATTCTCGTAGGCACCGCGGCTGTCGTCCTGCGCGAGGTCGCCGGTAACGACGGTGAGATCCGCGGGCCAGCCGCTCGCGACGTGGTGCTCGAGCACGGAGGAGAGCGAGGCGTAGGTCGCGACGCCGCGCAGTTCGCCGCGCGTGTCCGCGAACAGATGGGGGTCCGTCAGGTGCAGGACCCGGAGTGGGTGGGCGTGTCGGATGGCCCGGTACCTCGTTCGATATCAACAAGTTGCGGCATCATAACGGCCGCCGCGCCCGGTCCGCAATCGACCGGCTCACGCTTGTGGACACGCCCGAAGGTCGATTCAGTAGCGGTAGTAGTCGGGCTTGTAGGGGCCGTCCGCGCTGACGCCGATGTATTCCGCCTGTTCGGAGCTCAACTCGGTGAGCCGCGCTCCGATCCGGTCCAGATGCAGCCGCGCCACCTTCTCGTCGAGCTGCTTCGGCAACACGTAAACCTTGTTTTCATAATTGTCGCCGTGCAGCCACAACTCGATCTGGGCGAGCACCTGGTTCGTGAACGAGTTGGACATGACGAAGCTCGGATGGCCGGTGGCGCAGCCGAGGTTCACCAGTCTGCCCTCGGCGAGCAGGATGATGCGCCTGCCGTCCGGGAAGATCACGTGATCGACCTGCGGCTTGATGTTCTCCCATTCGTACTTGCGCAGGTAGGCGACATCGATCTCGCTGTCGAAGTGCCCGATGTTGCAGACGATGGCCTGGTCCTTCATGCGCTCCATCTGCGGGCCCGTCACGACATGGTAGTTGCCGGTCGCGGTGACGACGATGTCGACCTGGTCGCAGACGTCCTCGAAACGCACGACGCGGTAACCTTCCATCGCGGCCTGCAGCGCGCAGATGGGATCGATCTCGGTGATCCACACGGTAGCGCCCAGTCCGCGCAGCGACTGCGCGCAGCCCTTGCCGACGTCGCCGTATCCGCAGATGACGGCGATCTTGCCGGCGATCATGACGTCGGTGGCCCGCTTGATGCCGTCAACGAGCGATTCCCGGCAGCCGTAGAGGTTGTCGAACTTGGATTTTGTCACCGAGTCGTTCACGTTGAACGCCGGGCACAGCAGCGTGCCTTCTTCCATCATCTCGTAGAGGCGCTTCACGCCCGTCGTCGTCTCCTCCGACAGGCCGCAGACGTCCTTCATCAGTTCGGGATGCTTTTCGTGCATCACGAGCGTCAGGTCGCCGCCGTCGTCGAGGATCATGTTCGGCGTCCAGCCGTCCGGGCCGTGGATCGTCTGCTCGACGCACCACCAGTATTCGTCCTCGGTCTCGCCTTTCCAGGCGAACACCGGGACGCCGGCGGCGGCGATCGCGGCGGCGGCATGATCCTGCGTCGAGAAGATATTGCAGGACGACCAGCGGATATCGGCACCGAGCTGGCGCAGGGTCTCGATCAGGACTGCAGTCTGGATCGTCATGTGCAGGCAACCGGCCAGCCGCGCGCCTTCGAGAGGCTTCTGCCCCGCGTATTCTTCGCGCAGTGCCATGAGTCCGGGCATCTCCGTCTCGGCGATCGCGATCTCCTTGCGGCCCCATTCGGCCAGTGCAATGTCGGCGACCTTGTAGTCGTGCTTCTTGATGGCGACAGCTTCGCTGCTCATGTTTTGCTCCTCAGGGTGGATCAGGCCGCCGCTGCGCCAGCGAGGGCCTCGGCCTTGTCGGTACGTTCCCAGGTCACGTCGATGTCTTCGCGTCCGAAGTGACCGTAGGCTGCAGTCTGTTTGTAGATGGGCCGCAGGAGATCCAGCATTTCCAGGATCCCGTACGGTGTCAGATCGAAAGTATCGCGTATCAGCGACGTCAGGCGAGTGTTGGAGATTCGGCCGGTGCCGAAAGTATCCACGCTGATCGAGGTTGGCTCTGCGACGCCGATCGCATAGGACACCTGGATCTCGCAGCGGTCTGCCAGGCCGGCAGCGACGATGTTCTTGGCCACGTAGCGACAGGCATACGCTGCCGAACGGTCCACCTTGGACGGATCCTTGCCGGAGAACGCGCCGCCGCCGTGGCGCGCCGCGCCGCCATACGTGTCGACGATGATCTTGCGGCCGGTCAGCCCGCAGTCGCCCATCGGCCCGCCGATCTCGAACCGGCCGGTCGGATTGATATGGAATTTCGTCGTAGGGCCGACCCACTCGGCCGGCAGCACGGGCTTGATGATCTCTTCCATCACGCCCTCGCGGAGGTCGGCCATGCTGACATCCGCGTGATGCTGCGAGGACAGCACCACGGCATCGATCGCGACGGGCTTGCCGCCTTCGTAGACGAAAGTCACCTGGCTCTTCGCGTCGGGCCGCAGGAACGGCAGCGTGCCGTTCTTGCGCACCTCGGCCTGGCGTTGCACGAGGCGGTGGGAATAGGTGATCGGCGCGGGCATGAGGACATCCGTCTCGTTCGTCGCGTAGCCGAACATCAGGCCCTGATCGCCCGCGCCTTGCTGGCGAGGGTCGCCGCGGTCGACGCCCTGGGCGATGTCGGGCGACTGCTTGCCGATCGCATTCAGTACCGCACAGGAGTGGCCGTCGAAGCCCATGTCCGAATTGGAGTAGCCGATGGCGATGATCGTGCCGCGCACGACCTCTTCGAGGTCGACCCAGGCTGAGGTCGTTACCTCTCCGGCGACCAGTGCCATGCCGGTCTTGACCAGTGTTTCGCACGCCACCCGCGCTTTGGAGTCCTGCTTCAGGATGGCGTCGAGGACGGCGTCGGAGATCTGGTCGGCGATCTTGTCGGGGTGACCCTCGGACACCGATTCCGAGGTGAACAGGTGGGTATCAGTCATTTCTTCTTGTGTGGCTGGTCGTCGGGGCCGGCATTGTACCGCATCGGGCGGGGCCTTGAACCACGCTCGATAGGTATTGTTACAGATTGTTGCCCCAGTACATATCTGTAGTGTAACCGTGCCGGAGTGTGCTTGCGGCCTCGCGGCAAAACCGCGAAAATGCGTCGCTCGCCAGCGCGCGATCCGGCTGAAGATTCACCATAAGTCCGCCGGGCCCGCTACAGAATCACAACACACGCACATCGAGATGTCACAACACGCTTCGAGACCCGGCTCTCCGGACCGCCGAGACCTCGCGAATGCCATTCGGGCTCTAGCCATGGATGCCGTCCAGGCGGCGAACTCCGGGCACCCCGGCGCGCCGATGGGCATGGCCGATATCGCCGAGGTTCTCTGGAACGACTACCTGCGACACAATCCGGGGAATCCGGGCTGGGCCAACCGCGATCGCTTCGTGCTCTCCAACGGGCACGGTTCGATGCTGCTGTATAGCCTGCTGCACTTGACCGGTTACGACCTGCCGATGGAGGAGCTGCGGAATTTCCGCCAGCTCGGTTCCCGCACGCCGGGGCACCCGGAATACGATCCGGCGATCGGGGTCGAGACGACGACGGGACCCCTCGGACAGGGGCTCGCGAATGCCGTCGGCATGGCGCTGGCCGAGAAGATGCTGGCCGCGACGTTCAACCGGCCGGGCCATCCCATCGTCGACCACCGGACCTTCGTCTTCGTCGGCGACGGCTGCCTGATGGAGGGCATCTCGCACGAGGCCTGCTCGCTCGCCGGCACCCTCAAGCTCGGCAAACTCACCGCTTTCTACGATGACAACGGCATCTCGATCGATGGCAAGGTCGAGGGCTGGTTCACCGACGACACGGCGCGGCGCTTCGAGGCTTACGGCTGGCAGGTGATCGCAGGCGTCGACGGCCACGACAGTGCTGCCGTCGCTGCCGCCATCGATGCGGCGCTCGCGGAAGTCGTACGGCCCACGCTGATCTGCTGCAAGACGATTATCGGCTTCGGTGCACCCAACAAGCAGGGGACGGAGGCGGTGCACGGTGCGGCGCTCGGTCCGGACGAAGTCGCCGCGGCGCGCAAGGAGCTCGGCTGGACCTCGGTACCGTTCGAAATCCCCGCCGAGATCGCCGCGGCCTGGGACGCTCGTGCGCGCGGCGCGGCCGCGGAGAAAGCCTGGCAGGAGGCTTTCTCGAAGTACCAGGCACAGGATCCGGAACTCGCCGCCGAGTTCTCTCGCCGAATGAGCGGCGAACTCCCGGCCGGCTGGGAGGCCGGCGCCGAAGCAGCCGTCGCGAGTATCGTCGAGGCGGCCGGCGACATGGCGACGCGCAAGGCATCGCTCGTCGCGCTCAACGCGTTTGCGCCGTTACTGCCCGAGCTTGCCGGCGGCTCCGCCGACCTGACCGGCTCCAACCTGACCAGGCATTCCGGCTCGGTCGTGGTGGCCGGTGACGATGCCGGCGGCAACTACATCAATTTCGGCGTCCGCGAATTCGGCATGACGGCAATCTGCAGCGGCATCGCGCTGCACGGCGGACTCATCCCTTACGCCGGAACGTTCCTGACGTTCTCGGACTACGCGCGCAACGCCGTCCGCATGGCGGCGTTGATGGCGATCCGGAACATCCTCGTCTATACGCACGACTCGATCGGACTCGGTGAGGACGGACCGACGCACCAGCCCATCGAGCACGTCGCCTCATTGCGGCTCATCCCGAACATGCGCGTCTGGCGACCGTGTGACACGGTGGAGACGGCTATCGCGTGGCGGGATGCCATCGAACGCCGTGACGGGCCGACCAGCCTCATACTGACGCGTCAGGGCCTGCCTCATCAGCCTCGGGACAGCGACGCCATCGGCTCGATCCGGCGTGGCGGCTACGTCCTGCGCGAGCCGGACGAGACGCCGGACGTCATCCTGATTGCGACCGGTTCGGAAGTGGCACTCGCCATGGCGGCGGCCGCGGAACTCGAGACACAGGACGTCGGCACGCGCGTGGTTTCCATGCCCTGCACCGAGCTCTTCGATGCGCAGGACGCGGAATATCGCGAGTCGGTCTTGCCGGCATCGGTCGGCGCGCGTGTCGTCATCGAGGCCGGCGTGACGGACGGATGGTGGCGCTACGCAGGGTCCGGCGGTCGCGTCATCGGCATCGACCGCTTCGGCGAGTCGGCGCCCGCGGAAGAACTCTTCGAACACTTCGGCTTCACGACGGAGCACATCGTCGCAACGGCCAGGGAAATACTCCCAGGGAAATAGACCAAGACCAGGAGAACACAATGAGCATCAAGGTTGGCATCAACGGCTATGGACGGATCGGCCGCAACGTCGTGCGGGCATTACACGAGTACGATCGACGCTCGGAGTTCGACATCGTTGCGATCAACGATCTGGGCGATGCCGCGACCAACGCACACCTGACGCGCCACGACACCGCGCACGGACCCTTCAGGGGCACGGTCGAGGTCGACGGCGACTTCATAATCGTCAACGGCGATCGCATGAAGGTGCTCGCCGAACGCGACCCGGCAAAACTGCCGTGGAAAGAGCTCGGCGTCGACGTCGTGCTCGAATGCACGGGCCTGTTCCGCACGCGGGAAGCGGCGATCAAGCACGTCGAGGCCGGCGCGAAGAAGGTGGTGATCTCGGCACCCGGCGGCAAGGACGTCGACAACACGATCGTCTTCGGCGTCAACGACGGCACGCTCAAGGCCAGTGATACGGTCATCTCGAACGCATCCTGCACCACGAATTGTCTCGCGCCGACGGTGAAGCCGCTGCACGAGAAGATCGGCGTCAGGCACGGACTCATGACGACGATCCACGCCTACACCAACGACCAGGTGCTGACCGACGTCTACCACAAGGACCTGCGGCGCGCGCGCTCCGCGACGATGTCGCAGATCCCGACCAAGACCGGCGCGGCGGCGGCCGTCGGACTCGTGTTGCCGGACCTGAACGGCAAGCTCGACGGCTTCTCGATGCGCGTGCCGACGATCAACGTCTCCGCGGTCGACCTCACGTTCGTCGCCGAACGCGAGACCAGCGTCGACGACATCAACGCCATCATGGCCGAAGCGTCGAAGAGTGGGCTCAAGGGCATCCTGGCCTACAACGACGAGCCACTCGTGTCCGTCGATTTCAACCACAATCCGGCATCGGCGATTTTCGACGCCGGCCTGACGCGCGTCATGGAGGGCTCGCTGGTGAAGGTCATTTCGTGGTACGACAACGAATGGGGCTTCTCCTGCCGCATGCTCGACACCGCGAAGGCGCTCTTCAACGCGAAATAGGTCTGCCTGCAAGGAGGCACACCATGACTGTAATCCGAATGACCGACCTCGGGCTGTCGGGCAAGCGGCTATTGATCCGTGAAGATCTCAATGTGCCGGTGGCCGACGGCGTCGTCACATCCGACGCGCGCATCGTCGCGGCGCTGCCTACCATACAGGCCGCGCTTGCGGCGAACGCGGCCGTCATGCTCGTCTCGCATCTCGGCCGGCCCAAGGAAGGCCAGCCGGAACCGGCCTTCTCGCTCAAGCCGGTTGCGGATCGGCTCGGGGAGCTGCTCGGCAGGAGCGTGCCGCTGGTCGGCGACTGGATCGACGGCGTCGACGTCGACCCGGGCGACCTCGTCCTGTGTGAGAACGTCCGCTTCCTCGCCGGCGAGAAAGCCTGCGATGCGACCCTGGCAAAGAAGATGGCCGCGCTCTGCGACGTGTTCGTAATGGATGCGTTCGGCACCGCGCACCGGGCCCAGGCCAGCACCTACGGCGTTGCCGAATACGCGCCGGTGGCCTGTGCCGGCCCGCTGCTCGCGGCCGAGCTCGAGGCGCTGGGCAAGGCGCTCACCGATCCGGCCCGGCCACTGGTCGCCGTCGTCGGCGGCTCCAAGGTCTCGACGAAACTGACGGTGCTCGACACGCTCGCGGGCCTCGTCGACACGATGATCGTCGGTGGCGGCATCGCCAATACGTTCATCGCGGCCGCAGGCAACGAAGTCGGTAAGTCGCTGTACGAGGCCGACATGGTGGACACGGCACGTACCCTCGCCGCCGATGGTGAGGGTCGGGCCGAAATCCCGATGCCGGACGACGTCGTTGTGGGCAAGGAGTTCTCGGTGGACGCCAGGCCTGTCACGAAACCCGTTGCCGAGGTGGTGGACGACGAACTCATCCTGGATATCGGTCCGCAGACAGCCAGGCATTTCGCCGCCATCCTCGCCGACGCCGGGACGATCATTTGGAACGGACCGGTCGGCGTCTTCGAGTTCGACGCCTTCGGCGAAGGCACACGGGTCATCGCGGAAGCCATCGCGGCAAGTGACGCGTTCTCGGTTGCCGGCGGCGGCGACACGCTCGCCGCCATCGACAAGTACGGCGTACGCGACGGCATCTCCTACATCTCGACCGGCGGCGGCGCCTTCCTGGAGTTCGTCGAGGGCAAGAAGCTGCCGGCCGTCGAGATCCTGGAGAAACGCGCCGCGGGCTGATCGCCCCGTGTGACGTGCTACGCGGGGAACGGGCCCGTAATGGCGAGAGTCGTGCCCGGATACTGGATGTTGACGAACATCGTCTTGCCGTCCGGCGAGAAGCAGACGCCGGAGAGTTCCGAGCCGGAATACGCATTGTCGGCGAGTTCGTACAGGCTGCCGTCGGGACGGATCCCGACCAGTCCGCAGTGATCCGCGGTGTCCTCGCAGACGATCAGGTCGCCCCAGGGTGCCATGGTCAGGTTGTCGGCGTTGTGCAGTATCGACTCGGGTGCCGACTCGGCGATCAGCGTCAATCGCCCTGCTGCATCCGTTTCCTCGGGCGTGCCCTCGTGCGGACTCGTGCGGTAGGCGAATACCTGGCCGAGCCGGAAATGCCCGCCGATCGTGCAGGTGAAGACGATGTCGTCGCCCGCAGCGGTGAGACCTTCGCCGCGGGCGAAGGTCGCGGCACCCAGCGCCGCGCCGCGCTTGCGCAGGTCATTCGACGCGCCGTCCACGTCGTCCAGCTCGATCCAGCGGACGGGGAGGGATTCTCCCGGACGGATCGCCGGCCGATGCGACCAGTTGTGCGTCTCGAGCGACGGCCTGTCCTCGATCGCCAGTGCCTGCAGGCGGCCGCCTTCGGCGAGCCTGCCGGGCACGTCGGGCAGGAAACGGTACAGCAGGCTGTAGTGCTTGTCCTCTGTCAGATAGACGACGCCGCTGGCCTCGTGCACGGCGGCGGCTTCGTGCTCGAACCGGCCCAGCGCACGCAGCGGGACCGGGTCGACGAGTCCCTCGTGACGGGACGGCACCTCGAACACGTAGCCGTGCGGCTTGTCCCGATGCAGGATCCTGGCCCCGCCGAAGCCGATGCCTTCCCACGTGAAGCACTCCTCGCAGGACAGCCAGGATCCCCACGGCGTACGGCCGCCGGAGCAGTTCAGCTCGGTACCGGCGAGGCTCAGGTATTGGCGCTCGGTCGTCCGGGTTTGCGGGTTCCAGATCGTCGTCGTCGTCGCGCCGTTACAGGGCGTCTTGTCGTTGCCGCGATCGTAGAGTCGGTCCCTGATTGCTTGCGGAACGGCGTCGAAGGACGGCGCGAACGCGCTCTGATCGAATTGATGGGTCTCGAGTTCGTGATTGCAGACGAGGATCACGCGTCCGCCGTCTCCCGGGAAAGCGGCCATGCCATCGTGCGCGTGGGGAACGCAGAAGCCGTCGCTCATTTTCGTTCCGGCCCTCGACACGATTTCGTATTGGAAACCGTCCGGCAGAGCGAAGATCTCGCCCGGGTCCGCCCGCAATGGCCCGAAGCGGGGGTCCGGAGCGCGGCGCTGCACCGCCATTGCCGGAGTAGCTGCTGCGGCGGCCAGGCTCATCATGAAAAGTCGACGGTCCAATCAATGCTCCGGTGTCGGTCCGAGTGTTAAAGATTAACGCCAATCGGATAGCCGTTGTAAGGCAATGAAGACAATTCCTGGCGCGGCATGTTCGGCCCTGTGCAATAATCTCGGCCATGCTGAGACGAACCAAGATCGTTGCTACGCTGGGGCCGGCGTCCGACGACATCGCAAAATTGCGCGATATGATCCGCGCCGGGCTCGACGTCGCGAGACTGAATTTCTCTCACGGGGGCCAGGACGAGCATCGGCGGCGCGCGAAGGCGCTGCGCGACGCGGCCGCGGAATGCGGACGCGATGTCGGCCTGATGGGTGATCTGCAGGGCCCGAAAATACGCATCCGTCGCTTCCAGCACGGCAGCGTCGTGCTCGCCGACGGAGACCCGTTCTTCCTCGACAGCACGCTGGGCCTGGAAGAAGGTTCGAAGGAAGGCGTCGGTGTCGCGCTCGACACGTTGCACAAGGACGTCCATCCCGGCGATATCCTGTTGCTGAATGACGGCATGATCACGCTCGCCGTGGATCGCGTCGACGGCACACGGATCCACACGACCGTCGTCAACGGCGGCATCCTGTCCGATCACAAGGGTATCAATCGCAAAGGCGGCGGGCTGTCGGCAGAGGCCCTAACCGACATCGACCGCGCGAATATCAAGCTCGCCGCGGAGCTGGAGATGGATTTCCTGGCCGTGTCGTTCGTTCGCAGCAGTGCCGACGTGGTCGAGGCGCGGCGCCTGTTCCGGGATGCCGGAGGCAAGGGTTCGATCGTCGCAAAGATCGAACGTACCGAAGCCGTCGACAGAATCGACTCGATCATCGAGGAGTCCGACGTCATCATGGTCGCGCGCGGCGATCTCGGCGTCGAGATAGGTTATGCGCAGTTGATCGGCATCCAGAAGAACCTAATCCGCAAGGCGCGCGCGAACTACAAGATCGCGATCACCGCGACCCAGATGATGGAGTCAATGATCCAGAACCCTATCCCGACGCGAGCCGAGGTATCGGACGTCGCCAACGCGGTGATCGATGGCACCGACGCCGTCATGCTGTCGGGGGAGACAGCCGTGGGCTCCTTTCCTGTCGAGGCAGTCAAGGCGATGAGCAACGTCTGCGTCGGAGCGGAGAAGTTTCCGCATCCGACGGGGCGCACGAGCACCCGTACCAGCGACAAGTTCGAGAAGGTCGACGAAGCAATCGCGATGGCGGCGATGTATACCGCGAACCATATGCCGGTGAAGGCGATCGTTGCGCTCACCGAATCCGGAGCGACGACGCGCTGGATGTCGCGTGTACGTTCGGATATTCCCATCTACGCATTCACCCCCTATGCGACGACCGGACGGCGCGTCGCCTTGTACCGGGGCGTCTACCCGGTCAAGTTCGAACCCGCGGTGACCGACCGCAAACGGCTGTACGCGGAAATCTTCTCGACCCTGCTGTCGAACAAGCTGGTCGAGGAGGGTAATCTCGTCATCTTCACCAAGGGCGACCAGGAAGGTATCTCGGGCAACACCAACGCGTTGAAGATACTGAAAGTCACGCGTGCGGAGTAGGCCCCGATGAAGCGCTGGGCGGTCCGGCTGCTCGCGGGCGTGTCGGCGGCACTCGTCCTGGTCGTTGCCGCCGCCTGGCTGACATTGCGTGCCAGTCTTCCCGAGCTTGACGGTACCGTGACGCTTGCCGGCATCGCGGCGCCGGCAACGATCGAGCGCGATGCCGCCGGTATCCCGACAATCACTGCACAGAGCCGCGCAGACCTGGCGTTTGCCACGGGCTTCGCACACGGCCAGGACCGCTTTTTCCAGATGGACATGATCCGCCGCAGGGCCGCCGGCGAACTCTCGGCCGTGGTTGGCAAGATTGCGCTGCCATCGGACCGGCACTACCGTCTGCACCGGTTCCGCAGCCGCGCGCAACGGGTCGTCGAGACTCTGCCGCCGGCCGAGGCCGGGCTGCTCGAGGCCTATGCCCGGGGCGTCAATGCGGGGCTCGCGAGTCTGGCCGCGAAACCCTTCGAATACTACCTGCTGCGGGCCGAGCCCGAGCCGTGGCGGCCTGAAGACTCGGTGCTTGTCGTCTACGCGATGTTCGTGCAGTTGAATGACGCGTGGGCGAGGCGGGACATACGGCGAGGGCTCGCGAAACGGGTGCTGCCTCCCGAGGTATTCGCGTGGATGTATCCGCAAGGAACCTCCTGGGACGCCCCGTTGATGGGTAATCCCCGGCCGGCGCTGCCGATTCCCGCGGCCGATACATTTTCGGTACGTAACTTCCGCGGCACGCCGCCGCCTTCGAACGAGATCGGCAAGCCGCTGCTCAACGGCAGCAACAACTGGGCCGTGAGTGGCGCCCTGACCGCGACCGGGCGGGCCCTCGTGTCCAACGACATGCACCTCGGGCTCGCCACGCCCAACATCTATTACCGGGTACGCCTCGTCGTCGATGGGCCCGCGCACCGCGAAGTCACCGGCGTGACGTTGCCCGGGACGCCGCTCGTGGTCGCGGGCAGCAACGGCAGGATCGCCTGGGGTTACACCAATAGTTACGGAGATTGGTCGGATGCGGTCCTGCTGCGGCCCGGCGCGGCGCCGGACAGCTACCGGACGCCGGAGGGCGACAAGCCCTTCGATGTCCACGACGAGGTCATCGACGTCGCCGGCGCGGCGCCGGAGACGCTGAAGGTGCGCGAGACCATCTGGGGACCGGTGCTGGACGGGGTTCAATATCCGGACGGCGAACTGGCCGTGAGCTGGATCGGGGATCGGGTCGAGGCAGTCAACCTGCATCTCCTCGAACTCGAGACGGCGGGCTCGGTCGCAGAGGCGCTGGACATCGCGAATACGATGGGTATTCCGCCGCAGAACTTCGTCGTGGGCGATGCCGACGGCAACATCGGCTGGACGATTGCCGGCAGGATCCCGCGGCGAGGCGCGTACGATTCGACGGTGCCGGTCGACTGGAGCGAGTCCGCCGGCTGGACCGGCTGGATCGACCCGGCGGATTACCCGCGGATCGTGAACCCGGAGAGCGGCCGCATCTGGACGGCCAACGCGCGCACGATGGACGGCCCGGCGCTCGCGCTGATGGGCGACGGTGGCTACGATCTCGGCGCACGGGCACGGCAGATCCGCGACGGATTGTTCGCGAAGGACCGTTTCGAAGCTGCCGACATGCTCGCGATCCAGACGGACGATCGAGCCCTGTTCCTCACCCGCTGGCGCAACCTGGTGCTGGCCGTTCTCGACCGGGACAGCATCGCCGGCGATCCGCAGCTCGCGGAATACCGCAAACTCGTGGAAGACTGGATTCCGCGCGCGGACGCCGGATCCGTGGGCTATCGGCTGGTGCGTGCCTTCCGCCTGGAAGTCCAGTCCCGTGTCTTTTACGGCCTCACGGCCCCGCTGCGGCAGACCTATGGCGACGATGTGCGGCTGCGCATCAGCAATCAGTTCGAGGGCCCTCTCTGGCAGCTGGTCACCGCGCAGCCGGAGCACCTGTTGCCGGGAGGCTATTCGAACTGGCGCGAGTTGCTGCTCGATGCGGTCAGGGCGAACGTGCGTTACTTCGAGGACAACTACGACGGCGATCTCGCCAGGCGCAGCTGGGGCGAACTCAACACGGCCGAGATCGATCACCCGCTGAGCGCAGCGGTCCCGCTGCTCGGGCGATTCCTGGATATGCCGCATGAGCCGCTGGACGGAGACGTGGACATGCCGAGGGCGCAGGGCCCGAGATTCGGCGCATCGGAACGGTTCTCGGTCGCGCCCGGAGACGAGGCGCACGGACTGATGCAGATGCCGACCGGGCAGAGCGGTCATCCGTTGTCCGCGTTCTACCGCCATGGCCACGAGGACTGGGTGCACGGCCGGCCGGAACCGTTCCTGCCGGGCGCGACGCTCTACACATTGAAGCTGGATCCTGCGGCGCGGGGCCGGCCGTAGACGCCGTAGTGATAAGATACGGGACCAGCCGGCCGGACCGGGAAGCAGCATGGCAGACGGCAGATTCACGGGCACCAGCACCTATATCGCGACAGACGACCTGAAGCTGGCCGTCAACGCGGCGGTGACGCTCGAGCGTCCGATCCTGATCAAGGGCGAACCGGGTACCGGCAAGACGCAGCTCGCCGTCGAGATCGCCGACTCTCTCGGCAAGCCGCTCTACGAGTGGCACATCAAGTCGACGACCAAGGCGCAGCAGGGCCTGTACGAATACGACGCGGTTGCGCGGCTCCGCGATTCGCAACTGGGCGACGATCGCGTACACGATATCTCCAACTACATCGTGCGCGGCAAGATCTGGGAAGCGTTCGAGTCGATAGAGCAGCCGGTGTTGCTGATCGACGAGGTCGACAAGGCCGATATCGAGTTCCCGAACGATCTGCTGCAGGAACTCGATCGCATGGAATTCTATGTGTACGAGACGCAGCAGCTCATCAAGGCCGTCCACCGGCCGATCATCGTCATCACCAGCAACAACGAGAAGGAATTGCCGGACGCGTTCCTCCGGCGTTGTTTCTTCCACTACATCAAGTTTCCGGACAGGGAGACGATGACGAGGATCGTCGACGTGCATTTCCCCAAGTTGAAGCGGAACCTGCTGAACGAGGCTCTCAACGCGTTCTACAGAGTCCGGGAGGTGCCCGGGCTGAAAAAGAAACCGTCGACATCGGAACTGCTCGACTGGTTGAAATTACTGCTTGCCGAGGACATCCCGCCCGAGGCGCTGCGGTCGGACGACCCTCGCAAGGCCATTCCGCCCCTGTACGGGGCCTTGCTGAAGAACGAGCAGGACGTGCATCTGTTCGAGCAGCTCGTGTTCCTCGATCGCAGGACGAGTTCCGGCCGGCCCTGAGGCCATGCTGATCCCGTTCTTCTATTTCCTCCGGGAGGGCGGCATGAAGCCGTCCATAACGGAGTTGCTGACGCTTCTCGAGGCGATGGACAAGGGCATCGCGGGGCGCAGTGTCGAGGACTTCTACTTCCTGGCCAGGGCCAGCCTCGTCAAGGACGAGTCACAGCTCGATCGATTCGACCGCCTCTTCGCGGCCTATTTCAAGGGCGTCGAGGAATCGCTGGCGGACTCCGTGACGGAGATTCCGGAGGAGTGGCTGCGGAAACTGGCCGAACTCGAGCTGACGGAAGCCGAGCGCGCCAGTATCGAGGCGCTCGGCGGTTTCGAGGCGCTGATGAAAGCGCTCGGCGAGCGCCTTGCCGAGCAGGACGAGCGCCACGAGGGTGGCAACAAGTGGATCGGCACGGCCGGCACTTCCCCGTTCGGCGCCTACGGCTACAACCCCGAAGGCGTGCGTATCGGGCAGGCGGGGTCACGGCATCGCAGCGCCGTGAAGGTCTGGGACCGGCGCGAGTATCGCAACCTGGACGACTCGGTCGAACTCGGTACGCGCAACATCAAGATCGCATTGCGCCGTCTGCGCCGTTTCGCCCGCGAAGGCGCGGCCGATCAGCTCGATCTCGACGCCACCATCGACAAGACGGCCCGCAATGCGGGGCTGCTGGACATCCGCATGGTTCCGGAGCGCCACAACGCGGTCAAGGTTTTGCTATGCCTCGACGTCGGCGGATCGATGGATGACCATGTCCGTGTCTGCGAGGAATTGTTCTCCGCTGCGCGCAGCGAGTTCAAGTATCTCGAGTACTTCTATTTCCACAATTTCATCTACGAGAGCATGTGGAAGGACAATCGGCGGCGCCATGCCGAACGGATTTCGATCGGCGACATCACGCACAAGTATGGCTCAGACTACAAGCTCGTGTTCGTCGGCGACGCCACGATGAGTCCCTACGAGATCGTCTATGCCGGCGGCAGCGTCGAGCACTGGAACGAGGAACCGGGCGCCATATGGATCCGGCGACTGCTCAATACCTATCCCAAGGCGATCTGGCTCAATCCGGAACCGATGGAGCGCTGGGATTTCACGCCGTCGATCAAGCTTACGCGCGACATCATGGACGATCGCATGTTTCCACTGACGATTTCCGGACTCGACGGAGGCATGCGGGCGCTGCACTGACGCCGCAACTCGGCAAGACCGGAAGAGTGGATTGCGGCTCGTCTACTGCGGCCGTTGGTCCTGCTTGTTGCCGCCGCCGACGAGCTGCTGAAGATCTGTCAGGACCTGCCTGGAATGTACGTCCGGGTCGACATCCGAATAGTGCTTCACGAGCTTGCCTTCGGGGTCGATCAGAAACGTTTCCCGCTTCGCGAGTGTCATCCCGAACATCTTCGTCTTGACGCCATAGGCGTCCGCAGCCTTGCCCTCGACGTCCGCGAGCAGCGGGAAGGGAAGATTGTGCTTCTCGGAGAAGGCCTGATGCGACTCGACATCGTCGAGACTCACGCCGAGGACCTGCGCATTCATCTTCTTGAACGCGAAGATATCGTCGCGGAACTCGCAGGCCTCGGTCGTGCAACCCGGAGTCTGGTCCTTCGGATAGAAATACAGGACGACCCATTGGTCGCGGTAATCCTCGAGAGAATGAAGCTGTCCGTCCTGATCCGGCAGTTCGAATTCGGGCGCGGGCTTGCCGATCTGCGGCGGGGCCGCAAGTGCCGGGGAACCCAACGTGAGAGACAGTAACGCGATCGCGAGCGTACGAATCATTTCACCAAATCCGACTTTTCCGGAGGAACGGTCGCTGCCTTGGTGTGGCGTGCGGGCCGCACACTATAATACCGTTTGATCCAAACTACGCACTCGAGTTTCCGAGTTCCGCGAAATGAAGCGCAGCAGCCATCATAGCATAAAGACCGGACTGGTCCTGCCGGGCGGCGGCGCGCGCGGAGCATTCCAGGTCGGTGTGTTGAAAGCACTCGCGGAACTTCTTCCCAAAGCTGCTCCGAATCCGTTCGCGGTGATCAGCGGGACTTCTGCCGGCGCCATCAACTCTGTCGTGCTGGCAAGCAAAGCGCGCCGGCTCCGCGTCGCCACCGCCGAACTCGATCGGGTCTGGGGCAACTTCCATTGCCAGCAGGTGTACCGGACGGGCAACCTGACGATGTTGAAGAGCAGCCTGCACTGGATGGCGAGTATCGTGCTCGGCGGATTCCTGGTAGGCACGCCCCGATCCTTGCTGGACAATTCGCCGCTGCGGGCGCTGCTCAGCCGCAATATCCGCTTCCCGCGGATCCGGGAGTCGATCGAGCGCGGCTGCCTCGATGCGGTGGCCGTGACTTGCGCGGGTTACGCGAGCGCGCGGTCGACCTCGTTCTTCGAAGCCGAACCGGGCAACGATGGCTGGTCGAGGACGCGCCGCGTCGGCTTGCGGAGCAACCTGAATCTCGACCATCTGATGGCAAGCATCGCCGTGCCGATGATCTTCCCGCCGGTCCGGCTGGACGGTGAATACTTCGGCGATGGCGCGATGCGGCAGGCGACACCGCTCAGTCCGGCGATCCACCTCGGTGCCGATCGCATCCTCGTCATCGGCGTGCGCGACGAGACGGCCGACAAGGCGCCGGCCCGGGAAGCGGTTCAGCCGTTTCCCAGCCTGGGTCAGATCGCGGGCTACATGCTCGATACGCTGTTCATGGACGGACTCTATTCCGACCTCGAACGCATGACACGCATCAACCAGCTGATCGATTCGGTGAGACCCGAACATCGGACCGGCGCGCTGGCCGGGATGCGGCCGATCGATACCATGCTGATCGTGCCCAGCGAGGACCTTCGCGAGATCGCCCGGGAGCACCGCAAGCAGCTGCCGTTCGCGATCCGTGCTTTGCTGCGCGGCGTCTCCGGGCACGGGCCGGGAGAGAGCCGCCTGCTCAGCTTCCTGCTGTTCGAGCAGGCCTACACGCGGCAGCTGATCCAGCTCGGCTACGACAACGCGATGCACGTGCGCGACGAGCTGGTCGCCTTCGTCACCGGCGCAGACGTGCCGCGCCTGTTCGCGCCGAGCTGGATCCACCACGACCTCAGCTCCCTGCACGGCGAGTAGATTCGGCAATACGGGACGGCGGAGGGGCGGCGCTCCTACAGCAGCAGGGCGGCGCCGAGGCCCAGGAACGCCAGGTAACCGACGACATCGGTCACCGTGGTCAGGACGACGCCGCCGGCGAGCGCGGGATCGATGTTCAGCCGCTTGAGCGTCAGCGGGATCATGAAACCGGCGAACGCGGCAACGAACAGGTTAATGATCATGGCGGCGCCGATAACGCCGCCGATCCGCCAGTTGGAGAACCAAAGATAGGTGAACGTAGCGACGACGATCGCCCAGCCGAGCCCGTTCAGGAGCCCGACCAGCATTTCCTTGAGCATGATCCGCCTGGCGTTGCTGCGGTCGATCTGGCCGAGTGCGAGCGCCCGCGTAATGATGATCAGTGACTGGTTGCCGGCGACACCACCCATGCTCGGCACGACAGGCATCAATACCGCCAGCAGCACGATCTTGTCTACCGTCGTCTGGAATACGTCGACGACGGCCGCGGCAAGGAACGCTGTGCAGAGATTCACGCCGAGCCACAGCGCGCGGCGCGTAGCGCTGCGCACGACGGGCGCGAACATATCGTCTTCCTCATCGAGGCCCGCCGCGCTCATCAGGGAGTGTTCCGCTTCGTCGCGGATAACGTCGACGACGTCGTCGATGGTGATGCGGCCGAGTACCCGATAGTCGTCATCGACGACCGGTGCGGACAACAGATCGCGATTCTCGAATTCCCAGACGACCTGCGCGGAAGGCGTATGGGCCGGGATGGGCATCGCGCTGGTGGTCATGACGCTGGATACGAGCGTGTCCTCGTCGTTCGTCAGGAGACGCGACAGGTAGAGAGAACCGACGTAGGCATTGTCGCGATCCACGACGAAAATCGAGTCCGTGCCGTCCGGCATCTCGCCGCGGGCGCGAAGATAACGGGCCACCACCTCGAGCGTCACGTCGGGGCGCACCGTCACGATGTCGACGTTCATCAATCCGCCGGCGCTGTCCTCGTCGTAGGCCAGCACCTGCCGCAGGCGTTCCTCGTCCTGATGGTCGAGGGACTGCAGCACCTGCAGCGTGACGGTTTCCGGAAGATCCGTCAGGAGGTCGGCGAGGTCGTCGAGCTCCATGCCCTCCGTCGCCGCGATCAACTGTTCGGTCTGCATGCCCTTGATGAGGCCGTCGCGGACCTCGTCGGCGACCTCGACCAGTACGTCGCCTTCGTCGTCCGGGTCGACCATCTCCCAGAGCAGGGCACGTTCCCGAAGCGGCACGGACTCCAGCAACCGTGCGATCTCGGCCGGATGCAGGCTGTGGATCATCAGGCGCGCCGGGCGCAGGCTGCCGCTGTCGAGCCGCTCGCGCAACAGTTTCAGATTAGCCTGAGCGTGTTCTCTCGCTTCCATGGACCCCGCGCTCCGATGTACGCGGAGTGTATCAGCGTTACGCGGGGTGTTGGTCGCTCAGTGTTTGCCGATGGAGTCGGTTGTGTCGCGTAAGAACGGGATCGTGGAATTCACGCAATGCTGCCGCCAGCTTCTCGGTCATCCACACCGAGCGATGTTGTCCTCCCGTGCAGCCTATCGCCACGGTCAGATAGCCGCGACTGACGCTCTCGTATTGCGGTATCCAGCGTTTGAGAAAACCGAGTATGTCCTCGTACATCGCGACGAAGCGATCCTGCCCGTCCAGGAATTCGGCCACCTCTTCGTCGAGACCCGTGAGGCCCCGCAACTCCACTGTCCAGTAGGGATTCGGCAGGGAGCGGAGGTCGAACACGAAGTCCGCGTCGGCCGGGATGCCTTCCCGGAAGCCGAACGATTCGATGAGCACGGACAGGGATTTGGCCTTGCGACGGTCGACGCGCTCGCGGACGGCGTTGGCGAGTTCGTAGATGCTGGTAGACGAGGTGTCGATGACGAGATCCGCGGCATAGATTATCGCAGACAACACGTCCCGCTCCCGGGCGATGGCGGCGTGCAGCGCGGTGCCACGCGTGGCGAGCGGGTGTCGCCGCCGCGAATCCCGATAACGCTTTAACAGGACCTCGTCGCTGGCCTGCAGGAACAGGAGTTCGGTCTCGATCCCCTGTCCGCGCAATTCGTCGATCAGGCCCGGCAATGCCTCGATGTCGTGAGGCCGATTGCGCGCGTCGACGCCGACCGCCAGCAATTGTGCTTCGGGCTCCATACCTTTCGTTACTTCGCCGATTACGGACTGGAGCAGGGCAGCGGGCATGTTGTCGATGCAGTAATAGCCGACGTCCTCGAGGACGTGCAGTGCTACCGACTTACCCGAGCCGGAGAGTCCGCTTACGATGATCAGGCGCATAAGGCCTCATAGAGCTCGCTGCTCGTCTGCGCAGCGCGCAAGCGCGCGCGCAGGTCCTCGTCTCCGAGCAGTTCGGCGATTGAGGACACGTCGGCTTGCCGCGTCTCGTCGAGTGCTGCCGGCACCACGAGCCCGAAGACGAGGTCGACTGCCTCGCCGTCGGGCGAGTCGAAATCGACGGCATCGCTGAGCTTGAGCAGTGCCGCGACGCTCGATTCGAGTCCTTCGATGCGGCAATGCGGGAAGGCGACACCCTGGCCCAGACTCGTGCAACCGAGACGTTCCCGTTCTATCAGGCTGGACAGGATGGCGTCGCTCGAGAGGTCCGGCATCGAGCGGACCAGTAGCTCGCTGAGGATCTCCAGGCAATGCTTTTTGCTACGCGCGCGCGCGTTGCACAGAACTCTGTCGGGCTGGATGATCTCTTCGAGCAACATGTGCGTGATTTGAGCAGGACGGGTGTGCCCGTGCGGCTCGACGGCCGCACGGGCGGGGTGCATTATTCGAGTGCTCTTTTTTGTGTTTCTCTGGCGTGGTGGTCCACGAGTTTTTCTTTGTATTTTCGAACGCGCCTGTCGAGCTTGTCCACCAGGCTGTCGATCGCCGCGTACATGTCTTCTTCCGTGGAATCGGCGTAGATCGTACCACCGTTTACCTGTACCGTGGCCTCCGCCTTGTGCCGCAGCTTCTCCACGGTGAGGATACAGTTTACGTCCGATACCAGGTCGAAGTGTCGTCCGATCTTCTCGATCTTCGATTGGACATAAATCCTGAGGGCTTCAGTCACCTCTACGTGATGGCCTGAAACATTCAATTGCATAGTTGTCTCCCATACTTCTGATCCTGTGCGGCACTCCTGATGTCGTCCACGGAGAAAGACGGCGAAGTCCGCACACCTGTTACGGGTTCACTTTCTGCTGACACCGACCTCCTTCTTCACTATCTGTTTGACCATCTGTTGCAAACCTTGTTGCCTGCATCCGCCTAAGCCGGCCGTTTCCTGCGTTCGCTCGACGACGCAATATTCATGGATTCACGATACTTGGCGACCGTCCGTCGGGCAACGTTGATCCCTTCGTCCGCGAGCATCGACGCCAGTTTGCTGTCGCTGAGTGGTTTCGCCGGGTTTTCGGCACCGATCAGCTTTCGGATCTTCGCGCGCACCGAAGTCGAAGACTGGTCCTCACCGCTGGCAGACGACAGGTGCGAGGAGAAGAAATACTTAAACTCGAAGACGCCGCGGGGAGTGTGCATGTACTTGTTCGTGGTTACCCGGGAGATGGTCGATTCGTGCATCCCGATTTCTTCGGCCACGTCGCGCAGGACCATCGGCTTCATCGCCTCGTCGCCGCGCTCCAGGAAGTCGGTCTGGCGGGACACGATGCAGGTCGCCACCTTCATCAGCGTTTCATTGCGTATCTCGAGGCTGCGGATCAGCCAGCGCGCCTCCTGCAACTGGGACCTCAGGACCGCATGGTCGCCGCTGCCGCGCAGCAGCCGCGCGTATTGCTGATTGATGGACAGCCGCGGGATTCCGGTCGGGCTGATCTCGACCTGCCAGCGGTTGTCCACCTTGCGCACGAAGACGTCGGGGATGACGTACTCGGTAGCGGCCGGGCTTACCGCAAGGCCGGGTTTCGGATTGCAACTCCTGACGAGCGCAAGCGCATCGTGCAGGTCTTCCTCGGACGTCCTGAGGCTGCGGCGGAGCTCCCCGTAATCCCGGTTTGCGACCAGGTCCAGGTGGTTTGTCGCCAGGTCTTTCGCGAGATCCAGCCCCGGAGTCGCCTGGTCGAGTTGCCGGAGTTGCAGCAGGATGCATTCGGAGATCGTGCGTGCGCCCACTCCGACCGGATCCATGGACTGGACCTTGCCGAGGGTCGCCTCGATTTCTCCAGCCCCGATATCCATCTCCGCATCGAAGCTCGCGGCCAACTCCGCAAGATCGTCCGTCAGATAGCCGTCGTCGCTGATGGAGTCGATAATCGCCTCGCCGATGACGGCTTCGCGGGGCGTAAAGTCCTCCATCTCGAGCTGCCAGAGCAGGTGCTCGCGGAGCGTCTGGCCCGAGACATCGGCGAATTCGCTGATCGGACGCCCTTCGCCGTTCCAGCCACCGTCCTGGATGCGGTGCGATGCACGCTCCTGCCAGCTGTCTTCGGCGCGCAGGGTTTCGACCTCCGCCGTCGTCTCGTTGCTCGTGCGAGGTGCATCCGGCAGGTCCTCCATCTCGAGCATGATGTTTTCTTCGAGGGCATCCTGGATCTGTGCGTTGAGATCCAGTACCGGCAGCTGCAGCAGGCGGATCGCCTGTTGCAGCTGAGGCGTCATCGTCAGCGTCTGTCCGAGTTTGAGCTGCAGCGACGGTTTCAGCATGGAATGGTGCGTGCGCCGCGTGCCGGCGGCTGCCTGTCTGTGGACCTGTGACCAGTGTGCCTCAGAGTCTGAACTCCTGTCCGAGATACACCTCTCGGACGTGGTGGTTTTCCAGGATCTCCTGTGGCGAGCCCGAAGCGATCAAACTGCCATCACTCAGTATATAGGCTCTTCCGCAAATTCCGAGGGTTTCACGAACATTATGGTCAGTGATCAGGACGCCGATCTCCCTGCCGCACAAGTGCCTGATTATTCGCTGGATATCGAGCACCGATATCGGGTCGACCCCGGCGAACGGCTCGTCCAGCAGCACGAACAGAGGATTCGCTGCCAGGGCCCTGGCGATCTCCACGCGGCGGCGTTCGCCGCCGGACAAGCTGATCCCGAGACTCGTGCGTACATGGCCCACATGCAGCTCGTCGAGCAGGGTCTCGAGCTCCTCCTCGCGGCCTGCGCGGTCCAGGTCGTCGCGGTTCTCCAGGATCGCAAGGATGTTCTGTTCGACGCTGAGCTTGCGGAAGATCGATGCCTCTTGCGGCAGGTAACCGAGCCCCAGCTTGGCGCGCCGGTGCATCGGCTGGGCGGTCAGGTCCTGGCCGTCGAGCAGGATCTTTCCGCTGTCGGCGCCGATCAGTCCCACGATCATGTAGAACGCCGTCGTCTTGCCGGCACCGTTGGGCCCGAGCAACCCGACGACCTCGCCGCTCTTGATCTCGAGGGACAGGTTCTTGACGACTTTGCGGTGTTTGAAGCTCTTGGAGATATCCTGGACGCTAAGGATGCTCATTGAGACTTGTCCCCGTTCTTGGGGGGCTGGTCACCCGTAGTCTTGTCTCCGTTCGCCTCGCCCCCGGGGGGTTCCCCGGCCGCGGGTTCCGACTTGGGGGTATAGGTGATCCTGACCTTGTCGTCTCCATCCCCGGACGACTGTGCGTTGAAGCGCCGTTCCGCGATGTTGTAAGCGAGGAAGCTCGAGGCGACCTCGTTGCCGCCTTCCCGCAAGATGGCGTCGCCGGAGAATTCGACGATACCGGTGGTCAGGTTGTACTTGAGCTTACGTGCCTCGGCATAGGTTTTCTCGTCAGTGCCCGGCCGCTGTATCTCGAACGTCGCCGGCGTGCCCGTGATGGTCGCGAGCTTGAGCTCGTTGTCCTGGAATCGAAGATCGGCAGAGTCGCACTCGATATGGCCGTTATCCACGTCGATGACCACGTGACCGTTGAAGCGCCACACGCTGTCATTGAAGTCCAGTTTGGTCGCGCGCCCTTCATCCGCCACGATGCCGATCGAGCCCTGCGTCAGACGCAGGCCGTGAAAAACCAGCATCGAATTCTTGCCGTCGTACTCCGTCGAGTCTGCGTCGAGCGAGATCGGCAGCTTCAGATCGATGTCGCGGGATGCAGCATGGGCGGTCAACGTCAGGGCCGCGAGTATGACTATCAGGATGCTTCTCATGGTCTCATTCACCGGACGAACTTCCCGCTGACGTTAGACCTCAGCTGCAGTCGATTCTCCTTGAGCGATGCTAACATGCCGGTCGCACTGAGGCTCCGGGAGCCGATCCGGATGTGCACCCGGTCGTCGGTCTCCGCGACATAGGTCTCGGGGTTCAGTTCGAGGTACTGTGTTTCGATCTCGGTCTCGTCGCCGGAGAACCCCTTGCTGCTCACCGCCAGCACGTTGCCCTGCAGAATCACCTGCTGGCGATCCTGCCCGATGATCGCGGAGTCTGCGCTCAGGGTCCAGGGGACGTCGCTTTGCGGGGAATATCTGACCGAGACATCGGTGAATTCGATACTTTCGTCGGCCTTCTGTTCCGCGCGGTCTGCCTTTATCTCGTACAGGAGGGTCCCATCGGGACCGGTACCGAGGATGCGCGCCGACTTGAGGTAGTAACCGCGGTTGACGATGTTCTGCGACTGCTGCGTCGCGGCATCCCGGTTCTGCCGGGTGAGGTACCAGCTCGCTGCCGCAGCCACGGCCAGAACGGCGATCAGTACGGCGGTCCTGAAGTTCATCCCTGTTGGTGTCTGGCGCGCGAGGCGATCACGAGATCGCAGAGTTCGCGCACGGCACCGTGTCCGCCGGCCGCATGTGTCGTGAAGGGGCAAAAATCACGCAGTTCGACGGCAGCATCGGCGACGGTAACCGGGAATCCGACCTTGCGCATGAGCGGCAGGTCCGGCAGGTCGTCACCGATATAGACGCATTCGCGAGCTTCCATGCCGAGGCTCACAGTCAATTGTTCGAAGGCTGTTACCTTGTCCGCGCAGCCCAGGAAGACGTGGCGGACGCCGAGTTCCTGCATGCGGTGCTCTACCGCCCGGGAGGCGCGCCCGCTGATCACGGCCACCTCCACGCCGGCGGCAAGCAGGCGACGTATGCCATGGCCATCACGGGTCGAGAATGCCTTGGTCTCGACGCCTTCGTCGGACAGGTAGAAGCGTCCGTCCGTCAACACGCCGTCCACGTCCAGCGCGACCAGCCGTACGCCGGCGAGTGCACTTTCCCAGTCGACGGCGCTCACACGATGCCCGCCCGGAACAGGTCGTGGATGTTCAGGGCGCCGATGAGACGGAAGTCGTCGTCGGCGACCAGCAGCGAGGTGATCTTGTTCTGTTCCATCAGCCGAACGGCCTCCGCGGCGAGTACTTCTGCCGTCGTCGTCTTGCAGCCGGTGTGCATGATCTCGCTCATCTTCGTCTGGTGGACGTCGACACCTTCGTCGAGGGCCCGGCGCAGGTCGCCGTCGGTAAAGATCCCGAGAATCCGGTTGTCGCGATCGACGATGGCCGTCATCCCGAGCCCCTTGTGGCTCATCTCGATCAGGCCGTCACGCAGCTTGAGGTCCGGAGCGATACTCGGTATCGCCTCGCCGGTACGCATGACGTCGCTGACGCGGGTCAGCAGGCGCTTGCCCAGCGTCCCGCGCGGATGCGAAAGCGCAAAATCCTCGGCCGTAAAACCTCGGATCTTGAGTAGCGCCACGGCGAGCGCATCCCCCATCGCGAGTGTCGCCGTCGTGCTGGCCGTCGGTGCGAGGTTGAGCGGGCATGCCTCGACGTCGACGCTGACGTCGAGGTGTGCATCGGCCGCCTTCGCGAGCGTGGAGGCGCTGTTGCCGGTAATCGACACCAGTCGGGCTCCCATGCGCTTGACGAGCGGCAGGATCGTGACGATCTCCTCGGTCTCCCCCGAATTCGAGATTGCCAGCAGCAGATCCTGTCCCGTGATCATCCCAAGGTCGCCGTGGCTCGCCTCGGCCGGATGCACGAAGAATGCCGGCGTCCCGGTGCTCGCCAGTGTCGCGGCGATCTTGTGGCCGATGTGCCCGGACTTGCCCATGCCGGTGACGACGACGCGGCCCGGTGTCTCCAGGCAGAGCCGGCAGGCGGCTACGAAGGCATCGTCCAGCCTTTCCCGCAGTGAATCCACGGCTCGCGATTCGATCTCGAGGACCTCACGTGCGAGCTCCAGCAACTCTTCGGATGTCAGGTTCTGCGGCAAAGGTCAGTACCCTGTCAAGGTCAGGCCTCAATGCGGCATTCTAACGTTTTGCAGGACCACGTAGGTATCGTAAGCCAGGAATGCCGCCAGCAGCGCCGCGCCCTCGATCCGCGACAGCTCACTCTTGCCGTCGTAATCGTAGGTCATCGCGAACAGCACGAGGGTGAAAGCCACCATGACGAAGACATGCAGGGACAGCACTTCCGGTTCCAGCGTCAGGGGCGTGATCGTTGCCGCGGCGCCGATCACCGCGAGCATGTTGAAGATGTTGGACCCGACGATATTGCCGATCGCGAGTCCGTATTCGCCTTTCAGCGTGCTGACGAGCGACACCGCCAGCTCGGGCAGGCTGGTCCCGAACGCGATAAGGAGTATTCCGATGACGACTTCGCTGACACCGAGTTGGCGGGCTATATCGCTGGCACCGTCGACCAGCAGTTGCGCGCCGAACAGCAGCATCGCAAGGCCCACGACCAGCCAGACCACCGCGCGGACCATGCCCACGTCCACCGGGATCTCCGCTTCGTATTCCTGCTTGATCGGATCGGTGGGCGCGGACCGCATGCCCAGTCGCGCGAGCCACACCAGCACGATGACGAGTCCGGAGATCATCACGAGCCCGTCGACGCGGCTCAGGCGGGAGTCGAGGAACAGGGATACGGTCAGCAACGATACGGCGAGCAGCGCGGGCATCTCTCTTCGCAGTGTCGCGGAGCGCAATTGGATCGGTCGAACCAATGCCACGCAGCCGAGCACCAGGCCGATGTTCACGATGTTCGACCCGATGGCATTGCCTATAGCCAGGCCGGGCTCGTTACGGGAAGCCGCGATGACGGACACCAGCAGCTCGGGTGCGGACGTGGCAGCACCGACGACCGTCATGCCGATCAGCAGCGGCGGTACGCCGAGGTTTCGGGCCGATGCCGCGGCACCGTAGACGAAGCGGTCGGCTCCCCATATCAGGAGCAGCAGACCGGCAACGAGTTCGAGGGTATTGCCAAGCATCATGGTCGTCGAAGAGTCCCGGGGACCGAAGGTCGAGCGTATCAGATCATCCCATTCCGGAGCCCGATTCGGGCCGAGTATCATACACAATACCCACAGACCGTTGGGGAGCCCCCCCCTTTCCCGGTACACTGCGCGCCCCGACCCTTCAGGTAACATATCCCAGCCATGAACCCAGAACAGATCCGGGGCCTGATCGAAGCCGCGTTTACCGACGCCGACGTCAGGGTTACGAGTCCCGACAACACGCATTTCGAAGCGCTCGTCATTGCGTCCGAGTTTGCCGGCGTCAAGCCGATCGCTCGCCATCAGCTCGTCTACAAGACGCTCGGGACGCTCGTAGGCAACGAGATCCACGCGATCTCGATACGTGCGCTGACGCCGGACGAGTACCGCGCGAAACCCGACGGATAATAGGCCGTGGACAAGTTGCTCATAGAAGGCGGCGCCCGACTCGACGGCAAGATCACGATCTCGGGCGCGAAGAACGCGGCCCTGCCGATCCTGGCGGGCACGTTATTGACGACCGCACCGGTCACCGTACGCAACGTTCCGCACCTCAAGGACGTGACGACGACCATCTCGTTGTTGCAGATGATGGGCGCCCAAGTGACGGTCGATGAAACCATGAACATCGTCGTCGATTGCGGACCGGTCGACCGCCGGGAAGCGCCCTATGAGCTCGTCAAGACGATGCGTGCCTCCATCCTCGTGCTCGGGCCGCTCGTGGCGCGTTACGGGGAGGCGGACGTGTCCCTCCCGGGTGGCTGCGCGATCGGCGCCCGGCCGGTAAATCTCCACGTTGCGGGCCTGCAGGCGATGGGTGCGCGGGTCGAGGTCGAGAACGGCTTCATCAAGGCACGCGCCCGCCGGCTGCACGGTGCGCATATCGTGTTCGACACGGTTACCGTGACCGGCACCGAGAACCTGCTCATGGCTGCCGTCCTCGCCAAAGGCGAAACCGTGCTGGAGAACGCCGCGCGGGAACCCGAGGTCGCCGATCTCGCGCGTTTCCTGTCCGGCATGGGCGCCCGTATCGAAGGCGCCGGTACCGGTACGATTTCGGTCGAGGGCGTGGACGAACTGGCCGGCACCGAATACGCGGTCCTCCCGGACCGGATCGAGACGGGCACCTATCTGGTCGCGGCGGCGATGACCGGCGGCCATATCCGGGTCGCCAACGCGGCGCCTGACACGCTGGATGCGGTGTTGATCAAGCTGACCGAGGCCGGCGCCCGGATCACGGCCGGCGAGGACTGGATCGACCTCGACATGCAAGGCGGGCGTCCCGAAGCCGTCGATGTGCGGACCGCGCCGTACCCCGCGTTCCCCACCGACATGCAGGCGCAGTTCTGCGCGTTGAACTCGATCGCCAGAGGCGTCGGCACGATCACCGAGACCGTATTCGAGAACCGCTTCCAGCACGTCCTCGAGCTGCAGCGCATGGGCGCCGACATCCGGCTCGAAGGCAATACGGCCATCTGCACGGGCCGGCGCAAGCTGACCGCCGCACCGGTCATGGCGACGGACCTGCGGGCCTCGGCGAGCCTCGTACTCGCGGGCCTCGCCGCCCAGGGCGAGACGCTCGTCGATCGCATCTATCATGTCGATCGCGGCTACGAACGCATCGAAGAGAAACTGCACCAGCTTGGCGCCACGATCCGCCGCGTGCCGCGGCTGTAGGAGGCAAGAAAAGGTATCAGTCCGGAGCGCCGGGCCGTTCGGCGGCAACGAGGGTGGCGTGGAATTCCTTGCCGTCGCGGATGCCGGTGACGTCGACTTCCTCACCCGGGGCGATGCGGGCGACGAGCAGTCGTGCCTGGTTGGAATCTGAGATCGGCTGACCGTTGATGGCGGTGATGACGTCGCCTACCTGAATGTGGGCCTTGTCGGCAGGCCCGTCCTTGTACACTTCACTGAGCATGATTCCGACGTCGCGCTCGATGCCGTGTGCGGTCCTCTCGGCAGCCGTCATGTCGTCCGGTACGAGACCCAGCCAGCCGCGGATGACGCGTCCGTGCTCCCGGATCTCCGTTATGACTCCGCGCACGAGATCCACCGGTATGGCGAAGCTGATCCCCTCGGTCCGGACGTCCTGGGCCAGTACCGCCGTATTGATGCCGACGAGTTCGCCGTCGGCGTTCACCAGCGCGCCCCCGGAGTTGCCCGCATTGATGGCCGCGTCGGTCTGGATAAAGTCCGCGAATGTCGTGAGGTTCGGGACACCGCGTCCCGTGCCGCTGACGATGCCCTGCGTGACGGACTTGGTCAGGCCGTACGGGTTGCCGATTGCGAGCACGACGTCTCCGATGCGGATTCTGCCCGAACTGCCGAGGCTGACGGCCGGGATCGTGCCGAGGTCGACCTTGAGCAGCGCGAGGTCGGTTTCGGCATCGACTCCGATCAGTTGCGGTATCGTCTGCCGTCCGTCGGAGAGCTGGACGGTGATCTCGGCTGCCTGGGCCACGACGTGATAGTTGGTGACGAGATAGCCCTGCGGGTCGATTGCGACGGCCGAACCGTAGCTCGTCTCCACGCGGAAGCGTCGTCGCTCGTCCTGTGCGCCACTGGTCTCGACGAGGCGCTTCGTCGTCACGCTGGCCACGGCGGATGCGCTTTTCTCGACCGCGTCTGCGTAACTCGCGGGCGCGCTGTTGCCAGTGACCGGCAACAATTCGGGCCTGAGTATCACGATGAGGAACGCAACGGCCAGACCGACGACGATCGACTGCAGAATGAACAACAATGCCGATTTTAGCGCGGCCAACCGTAATCCCTTGAGAATAAAGAATAAACCGCCGTCAGGTAGCTAATCCCGGCGTGCCCCGTGTATAATGCGCGACTGGTTCCGCACGACGTCCCGGACCCGACGTCATCCTGACGCCAAACCGGGCCTGCTGCAAATCTACCAGTATCGAAACAAAGCATAAAAACGTGCTGATAAAGAGGCATTCGGAGCACCCTTTATTCGGCCGGGCGTATGGGAGTGCCTGATGAACGAAGACGACGTTGACCGCATCAATCGCAACAGACGTCATTTTCTAACAGTGGCAACTGCCGTGACCGGCGTCGCCGGTGTCGGCCTGGCGGCAATTCCGTTCTTCGCGTCCCTGAAACCCAGTGCCAGGGCCCAGGCGCTCGGCGCCCCCGTCGAAGTCCCCATCGGCTCGCTGGAGCCCGGCGAGATGGCGAAAGTGATCTGGCGCGGCAAGCTGATCTACGTGCTGCACCGTAGCAAGGAGATGCTCGCGCACATCGAGGGCCACAATGACGAACTGCGGGATCCGGCTTCGAAGGAAACCACGCAACAGCCGTCGTACGCGCAGAACGACTATCGCTCGGTCAAGCCGGCCTGGCTCGTCGTCGAAGGTCGGTGTACGCATCTCGGTTGTGCGCCGCTCAAGGATTTTGATCCGCGGCCGGGTGACAACTGGCCCGGCGGGTTCTTCTGTCCGTGTCACGGCTCGAAGTTCGACCTGTCCGGGCGCGTCTTCAAGGGCGTGCCCGCACCGTTGAATCTCAATATCCCGCCGTACCGATTCGTGCGGGACGATCTCATTCTGATCGGTCAGGACACGGGAGCAGCGTGATGGCGAGAGTCGAAGCAGAAGTCGGCAGGCGCCGCGGCGGGTTGCTGAAGTGGATCGACGATCGTTTCCCGCTCACGGAGACGATCAGGTACCACGCAACCGAGTACTACGCCTCGAAGAATTTCAACTTCTGGTACATATTCGGCGTGCTGGCGTTCGTGGTGCTGGCGATCCAGCTGATCACCGGCATCTTCCTGACGATGAACTACAAGCCGTCCGCGTCGGAGGCATTCGCATCGGTCGAGTACATCATGCGCGATGTCGACTGGGGCTGGCTGATCCGCTACATGCATTCGACCGGCGCCTCGTTCTTCTTCATCGTCGTGTACCTGCACATGTTCCGCGGTCTGCTGTACGGGTCCTACAAGAAACCCCGTGAGTTGATCTGGATTATCGGCATGCTGATCTTCTTCGTGCTGATGGCCGAGGCGTTCGCCGGGTACCTTTTGCCCTGGGGCCAGATGTCCTATTGGGGCGCCCAGGTGATCATCTCGTTGTTCGGCGCGATCCCGAAGATCGGCGATGCGCTCGTCGAATACATCCGCGGCGACTATTCGATCTCCGACATCACGCTGAACCGGTTCTTCGCGCTGCACGTGATCGCGCTGCCGCTCGCGCTCATAGGACTCGTCTTCGTGCACATCGTCGCCCTGCACGAGGTCGGCTCCAATAACCCGGACGGCATCGAGATCAAGGAACACAAGGGTCCCGACGGTGTGCCGCTCGACGGCGTCGCATTCCATCCCTATCACACGAGCAAGGACCTGGTAGGCATCATCGTATTCCTGATGATCTTTTCAGCCGTCGTGTTTTTTGCGCCGGACATGGGCGGCTATTTCCTCGAACATTTCAACTTCGAGCCGGCGAATCTGACTGCGACGCCGGAACACATCGCGCCCGTCTGGTACTTCACGCCGTTCTACGCGATCCTGCGGGCGGTCCCGAGCAAGATGTGGGGGGCATTCCTGATGGCCTGCGCCGTGCTCTTCCCCTTGTTCCTGCCCTGGCTCGATCGCGCGCGCGTGAAGTCCATCCGCTACCGGGGCTGGATCTACAAGACGGCGCTTGCCTGTTTCGCGATCAGTTTCCTGGTGCTCGGCTGGCTGGGGACGCAGCCGGCCGGCGGCGTTTACGTTGTCATCGCCAGGATCTTCGCACTCGTGTACTTCGCTTTCTTCCTGTTGATGCCGTACTACACGGTAATCGACAAGACGAAGCCGGTGCCGGACAGGGTGAGATACCATGATTAAGTGGAAATGGGCATGTGCACTTGCGGCACTGCTGCTCGCGACGGAATCCCTGGCGATCGGTCCCGAGGTCAAGCTCGAGAAGGCCGACATCGACCCGGGCAACATAGCCTCGCTGCAGCGCGGCGCGAGGAACTTCATGAATTATTGCTCGGGTTGTCATTCGGCGCAGTACGTGCGCTTCAACACGATCGGCAAGCGCCTGGAACTGTCCGATGAGCAGCTCGTCAAGAACCTGATGTTCAATGCTGACAAGACGTTCCAGACCATCAATGCATCGATGAGGCCCAAGGATGCGACGCGCTGGTACGGCAAGGCGCCGCCGGACCTGTCCCTGATGGCACGCGCCAAAGGCGCCGACTACATCTACACATTCCTGAAGAGCTTCTACATCGATCCTTCGAGGCCGACGGGCGTCAATAATATCGTGCTGCCCAGCACCGCCATGCCGGACGTGTTATGGAATTTGCAGGGCTACCAGGACGCCGTGTTCACGGAACACACCGTGGAAGGCGCGACGGAGAAGAAGTTCCAGCATTTCGAACAGAAGATCCCCGGCCAACTCGACGCAAAGGACTACGATGCCTTCGTACGCGATACGGTGAACTTTCTCGCATACATCTCCGAACCGATCCGTGCCGAGCGCCGCAAGCTCGGCGTCTGGGTGCTGATGTTCCTCGGCGTGTTCTTCATCATCGCTTCCATGCTGAAGAAACAGATATGGAAGGACGTCACGTGATGGCGGTAATCGCAAACAGGCGCTCCGTCATGACGTTGTTCTCGCGTCCGACGGACATCCACAGTCATCGAACGCGGCTGGTCCTGGCCGAAAAGAACATCAACATCGACATCGCCAACGTCGTCGGGCCGGACCTGCCCGAGGACCTGATGGACCTCAATCCTTATCATACAGTTCCGACGCTCGTCGATCGGGACCTGACCCTGTACGACTCGCGCGTCATTATCGAGTATCTCGACGAACGATTCCCGCATCCGCCGCTGATGCCTGTCGATCCGGTAATGCGAGCGCAGTTCCGCCTCGCGCTGTTCCGTATCGAGACCGACTGGTACTCGCTCGCCGAAGAGGCCGAAACGAGCGGAGACGGCAAACTGAGCAGCAAGTCACGCAAGCTCCTCAGGGAAAGCATCATGCAGAGCGCCGAGCTGTTCGCCCCTAAGCCGTTCTTCCTGAGCGAGGAGTTCTCGCTCGTCGATGCGAGCATCGCGCCGATCCTCTGGCGCCTTCCGTATTATGGCATCGAGCTGGGGGGTAAGGCTGAGGCTATCGACGACTACATGACGCGCGTCTTTGCGCGCCGTTCTTTCCGCCAGAGTCTCACCGAACTCGAACAGGAAATGCGCCTGTAGCAGCCTGTCGAAAAGGCTCGCGAAAAGGCTCGGGTGGGGTCTTATGTCGCCGTGTCCGTCCGCGTTATGTCACGATGCGCTCAGGCGGGCGAAACAGTGGTAAGCTACGACGGAAAAGAAGCCAAGGAATCCGGGGTTTTGAGCATTCCCAGCCGTTCGAAAAGGCCGTATCTCATTCGGGCGATGCATGAGTGGATGGCGGATAACGGCCATACACCGCACATAGTTGTCGATGCTGCAGTCGATGGCGTCAATGTTCCGCGCGAGCATGTCAAGGACGGTCGCATCATACTCAACATCAGTGAGTCCGCGGCACACAATCTCAAGTTGACGAATACTGCGGTCAGCTTCCGGGCGCGTTTCTCGGGGGTCCCGTACGATGTCTGGGTGCCGATGAAGTCCGTCCTCGGCATCTACGCGCGGGAAACCGGACAGGGGATGATCTTCTCGCACGATACGGAATCGGTGGCGACGCCGGTCGCCGATGACCCTGCAGAGTCCCGGCGCGGGCGCCCGCATTTGACGCTCGTCAAGTAGAACTTCGCCCGCCGGTCACAAACTTTGTTCGCCGGGGCGGAACGCGTCCCGGATCCATTCCACCTCGTCCTCGTGGTCTTCGCCCTTGTGTATCGCGACCACGTCGAAACGCACCGCACCGCGCGAGTAACGTGAGTCCCGGGTGAGGAACAGCGCCGCGGCGCGGATGATCTTGCGTTGCTTGCGGCGGTCCACCGTCACGCTCGCACGCGTGAAGCGTTCACTCGACCGATACCGCACTTCGACAAATACGAGGCAATCCTCGTCCTGCATCACGAGATCGATCTCGCCCAGCCGGCTGTGGAAATTGCGCCGGATGCAACGCATCCCGTTGCGCTTGAGGAATGCCAGGGCGGCGAGTTCTGCCTGCGTTCCTACTGCTTTGGCGTCTCTTCGTACCACGTGTCGTCGGAATCCGGCGCCCGTTCTTCCGGCTCGCCGCTGATGTCGCGGATTGGTCCTTCCGTCGGGAGTTCCGTGTCGGGCAGCGCGACCGGTTCGCCGTGCTGGAACTGCGCCCACGCCAGCCGGCGGTGTACGCGACCGTCCCGATCGAGGTAGAGGCGGCCCGTGGCGCCGTCAATCTCGGGCATCGACTCCGTGTGCGCCTCGAACAGGGCGGCGATCAGGTGATAGGCATCGTAGCCCATCGCGTGCAATCGTCCGAGCCGGCGTTCCTCGGGCCAGTACTTGTCGTACAGTGCCGGGAGCTGTTGGATCCAGTTCTGCGGCGAGATGATCCACGGTGCATCGGCGAACATGACGCCGTTCAGGTCGGTGTTCGGGCGGCCGTCCATGGCATAGATCGACGAGGTCGAATACACCGGCAGATCACCCGAATAGTGGAACTTGAGCTGCGCCTTCAGCAACCGCCCCGCCGGTGCGTCCGCGGCAAGGAAGATCAGGTCACAGTCCTGGCGTCGTCGCGGATCGTACTGCAGCGGTCCGCCGATGTTGGCGCGCAGACGCTGATATCGATTGACGCTGCCGGTCAGGCCCATCAGGTCTTCGATCGTATTGGAGAAATCCTGCATCCCCGGCGTGTAGGCTCGATAATCGAGCACGGTGCCGCCGAGCGCGCGGAATTCGTTGCTGAAACTCGCCAGGACCCGGCGCCCCCACTCGTTGTTCGGTACCAGCGCGACCGCTCGCGAAAGACCGTCGGCCATCGCGCGGTCCGCCGCAGAGGCGGCCTCGTCTTCCGGCGCGAGAGCGAATTGATAAAGGCCCGGCGGAGCCAGCACGTCGTCGGGCAGGTAGTTCAGCGTCAGCACCGGTACCGGCACCAGGATATCGTTCGCGAGTGCGGTCACACTGTCGCGCAGCAAAGGGCCGATGACGAACTCGGCGCCGTCCGCGACTGCCGCCGAATACGCCGCGCTCGCTCCGCCTTCGGCATTGACGTCGTAGACGCGCACGGTCTGCTTCTCTTCGAGCGCCGCCGACGTCGAAAAGTAGGCGCCCATGAAGCCGTTCTGGATGGCGAGCCCGGCCGGCGCGGTGCGCCCGGAAAGCGGCAGGAGCAGGGCGATGTTGCGTGGATAGTCCATGCTGAGTTCGTCAGGGAGTTGCAGACGATCTGCGATCAGCAGCGCCGGATGGTGCGGGTTTGCCTGCCGCCAGCGCACCGCGCCGTTCACCCATCCGATACCTTGCCGGCCGGTGGACGCCGCCAGGGCGCTCAGCGTCAGCCAGGCCTTCACCTCGCGGTCGGTCGCCGTCCCGGCGGCGGACCGCAATACCTGCGGGTCGCAGGTGAGGAGCCCCTGCCAGAGACGCCAGCGGTTGTTCTCGATGCTGCGCCGGTCGTCGAGCCACGCCTCGCGCTGTGTCATCAGCTCGACGGCGCGGATCGGGTCCTGTTTCTGGAGCCACGCATCGGCGCGGAGCGCCTCGACGCTCACCCGCCGCCGCCGGGACAGTGGCTCGCGGCTCATCGGTTCCAGGATTTCCAGTGCGGCGTCCGCGTTGCCCGCGTAGAGTGCGAACGCCGCGGAATCCGAATCCCAAAGCCAGCGGAGTTCACCCGCGGCCGGCTTCGCGACACTTGCGAAAGCATTGCGGGCACGGGCGACGTCGCCAGCGTCGAGCCACTGCTCGACCGCCAGCAGCGTGAGGCGGTCGCGCTCGGTGTCGGAAGCCGAGGCGGCAAGGCCGATGTAGGCGCCGGCCGCATCGGTGTGGCGGCCATCGTCGGCGAGCCGCTCGGCACGAGTCTCCGCCGACGACCCGATGCCCAGGCCGCCGCCCGCGCAGCCGCCGAGCAGCACGACGAGCGCGGCGCCGAGCAGACTTGCCCTCAGCAGGCCGTCGCGGGCAGGATGTCGGGACATTCTGTTCATTCGTTCATGCCGTCCTGGCAGTCAAGGATACTCGATGAGCGGCACGCTGTTCGTAGTGGCCACGCCGATCGGCAACCTCGAGGACATGAGTCCGCGGGCACGCCAGACGCTTGCCGCGGTGGATCTGATTGCGGCCGAGGATACCCGGCACACGGGGCGATTGCTATCGCATTTCGGCCTGAAAAAGCCCCTTATCGCACTGCACGATCACAACGAGGAAGTACTGGCCAGGGAACTCGTGGCGAAGCTCCTTGCCGGACGCTCGATCGCGCTGGTCAGCGATGCCGGAACGCCTCTTCTGAGCGATCCCGGGTACCGGCTCGTCAATTCCGCGCACGCCGAAGGTGTGCGGGTGTCGCCGGTGCCGGGTCCGGCCGCGCTGGTTGCCGCCATCTCGGCGGCGGGGCTGCCGACAGACCGATTCTGCTTCGAGGGCTTCCTGCCGTCGAAGAAGAAGGCGAGGGCCGAGGTTCTCGCATCGCTGAAGACCGAGCCGCGCACCATGATCTTGTACGAGTCGGTGCACCGTATCCCGGCGAGCCTCGACGATCTCTGCCATGCTTTCGGCGCCGACAGGCAGGCATTTCTCGGACGCGAACTGACCAAACTGCACGAACAATGCGTCGCCGGCACGCTCGGCGAACTGCGCCGCCGGATCGCGGAAGGCAGTGTCGTCGGCAAGGGCGAATTCGTCCTCGTTGTCGGAGGCGCTCCCGCAGCCGCCGAATCGCCGATCGACTCGGATCATCTGCTGACCGAGCTCGCGCAAGTGCTGCCCGGCAAGGACGCGGCCAGGATCGCTTCCCGCGTGACCGGCGAGAAGCGCAACGTCCTGTACAGGCGGCTGCTCGAGCTTACGCGCTAGGACGAGCCGCTGGACGTTCAGAGCCAGCGCCTTACCTTGCGCCGATACGCCTCGCGGCTCGTCGGGCGTGCGACCCGGTCAAGTTCCAGACCGTCTTGCCGTGCGATGGCCGGAAATTCAGGTAGAATCCGCGGTCCGGGAAGGCAGGAGTCGGCCAGACAATCGCTGTTCGCGCGAGCGGGCGGAGGAAAGTCCGGGCTCCTTCGGACAGGGCGCCAGGTAACGCCTGGAGGGCGCGAGCCCATGGAAAGTGCCACAGAAAATATACCGCCGGCGCAAGCCGGTAAGGGTGAAAAGGTGCGGTAAGAGCGCACCGCGCGACTGGTAACAGGACGCGGCACGGCAAACCCCGCCCGGAGCAAGACCAAATAGGGGAGCAACGCGCGAGCGTGCCGCCGGTTCCGAGCGGGCTCCCGGGTAGGTTGCTTCAGGCAGCCGGTGACGGCTGTCGCAGATGAATGATTGTCCTCGACAGAACCCGGCTTATTGCCGGCTCCTGCTTTCCCACTTCCGGTCTCTCAATATCAGGTGCTTGTTGACGTCCCGCCGGGCGCTGCGCAAGAATTCGCGCGGCACGCGCCAGACCGGCTCCGAGGCCCGAAAAAGTACCGCCTGTCGCCGTTTGCCGACGCATTTCTCATCGGGTTTCGAAGAGATATTTCTAAGCAAATGATTTTCCTCGCGCCACTGTCGTCACAATTTGCCCGAATTGCGCCACTGAATGGCCTCTAAGTCTCTGTACAACAACAAGTAATTAACAGGGCTTATTGACGCTTCCGACACCCCGACCGTATAGTGTCGAAAAGTGGATAAAAGTGGGAGGAGATGGGCAGCCCGCCCAGGATTCGCGCCAGAAGAGCGGAGCCGGGGCCGTCCGGAGCACCGTGTTTCGAGGGGCCACCAAAGTCACGTTGGACGCCAAGGGGCGTTTGGCTGTGCCGACCCGGTATCGGGAGCGGCTCGCTGCCCGTTGTGACGGCCACATCGTGGTCACCGTCGACAAGGACCACTGCCTGCTGGTCTACCCGCTGCCCGACTGGGAAGAACTCGAACGCAAGCTGGTGCGTCTGCCCAGCATGAACAACGTTGCGAGGAACATCGTTCGCATCATGGTCGGCTACGCGACCGAAGTCGACATGGATGCGAGCGGCCGGGTTCTGCTGTCGCGTGAACTCAGGGATTTCGCCAGCCTCGACAGGCACGCGATCCTGATCGGGCAGGGACACAAGTTTGAACTTTGGGATGAAGCCATCTGGAACGAGAAGAGAGACGCCTGGCTCAGCGCCGAGACCGAAGGCGAATTGCCGCCGGACCTCGAATCGCTGTCGTTCTAGGTCGAGGTGAACAGCGCCGTACATGTGCCGGTGTTGTTGGGGCCGGTCCTCGAGGGACTGGCGATCAGGACTGACGGTTGTTACGTCGATGCAACGTTCGGAAGAGGGGGACACAGCAGCGCGATCCTGGGGCATCTGGGTACAGGCGGGAGGCGCGGGCCGGATCGACGGGTTACTCCTCGATCTCGGCGTCTCTTCACCGCAGCTGGACGAGCCCGCGCGCGGTTTCAGTTTCCTACGCGATGGACCGCTGGACATGCGCATGGATCCGGAAGCCGGTGTCTCCGCCGCCGACTGGTTGCAGACCGTTGATGAAAAGAGTCTGAGGCACGTGTTGAAATTCTACGGCGAGGAAAAGCATGCGAACCGGATCACCCGTGAGATCGTGCGTGCCCGCGAGGAACAGCCGATCCGGCGCACCGGGCAATTGGCCGACATCGTTTCGCGGTCGGTCAATGCGCGTGCCCAGAAGCGGCATCCCGCGACGAGGACGTTCCAGGCAATCCGCATCTTCATCAACGGCGAGCTCGAACAATTGCAGGCTGTGCTCGACCAGGTCGTCGATGTGCTGGCACCTGCCGGGCGCCTCTGCGTGATCAGTTTCCATTCGCTGGAGGACCGGATGGTGAAGCGATTCATCCGGGACGCTTCGACAGAACCGCAGCAGTTCCGCGGCATGCCGAACGTGCCCGCCATGTATCGGCCGAAGCTGCGCGGGATCGGCCGGGTCCACAAGGCGAGTGCCGACGAGATTGCGGCGAATCCCCGCGCCCGCAGTGCGCGGCTGCGCGTTGCGGAGCGCATCTGATGCAGCTGACCCGTTCCAGGCAGCCTCTCGCGATCATCGCCGCGTTTGCGATCGTCTGCGTGCTCAGCGCGATGGCGCTGGTGTACACGCGCCACGAGTCGCGCAAGCTGTTCGTCAGGCTCGAATCGCTGACGGACGAGCGGGATCGCCTGAACATCGAATGGGGCCAGCTGCAGATCGAACAGAGCACCTGGGCCACACACGCCCGCATCGAACAGGTTGCGGTCGACGACCTGTCCCTGGTGCGTCCGGAGAGTTCCGAAATTTACGTCATCGAGCGGCAATGAGGCGCGGCGCAGAAACCAAGGCGCACACGGCGCGGCGATTCGTCACCCGGGCGACGCTGGTGGCGCTTTTCTTCGCGCTGATGGCGGTGTCCCTGGCGGCACGTGCGGTGCACCTGCAGGTCTTCAACCGCGACTTCCTGAACCGGGAAGGCGATACACGGCACCTTCGTACGGAGACGATACTGGCCCACCGCGGCACGATCACAGACCGTAACGGCGAGCCGCTCGCGATCAGCACACCGGTCGACAGCATCTGGGCCAACCCGAAGGAGTTCGCCCCGGCCGTCGACGCCGTACCGCAACTCGCACGGGCATTGAACGTCGATCCCCAGATGCTGATGCGCCGTATCACGCGCAGCATGGACAAGGAATTCGTCTATCTGAAACGCCACCTGAGCCCGGAAAAGGCCGCCGAGGTGATGGCGCTCAAGCTCCCCGGCATCGACGTACAGCGGGAGTACCGACGCTACTATCCGGCCGGCGAAGTCGCGGGCCATCTCATCGGGTTCACCGACATCGACGACGAAGGCCAGGAGGGCCTGGAACTTGCCTTCAATCACTGGCTGGCCGGCGAGTCCGGCGCCAAGCGGGTCCTGAAAGACCGGCTCGGCCGTTCGGTGGAAAACGTCGAGAGCATACGACCGGCGCGGCAGGGCAAGGATCTGCGTGCCAGCATCGACCTGCGCATACAGTACGTGGCGTACCGGGCGCTGAAGGTGGCGGTGCAGGCAAACCGTGCCGAGTCGGGCTCGATCGTCGTGCTCGACGTCAGGACGGGGGAAGTGCTCGCGGTCGTCAACCAGCCGAGCTACAACCCGAACGACCGCTCACAGTACTCGGCGGAACGCTACCGCAACCGCGCGATCACCGACATCTTCGAGCCAGGTTCGAGCATCAAGCCGCTCGTCGTCGCGGCGGCGCTCGAAAGCGGCCAGTACCGCCCGGGCAGCGTGATCGATACGACGCCTGGCTATGTCGTCGTGGGCGCCAAGACCATCGAGGACAGCCATAATCTCGGCCGGATCAGCCTGACGACGATCCTGGCGCGCTCGAGCAACGTCGGCATCACCAAGCTCGCGATGACGCTGGAGCCCGAGACGCTCTGGAACACGATGACCCGCTTCGGCCTCGGCTCGCTGACAGCCAGCGGCTTCCCTGGCGAGTCCGCGGGCCTGCTGACGCACTACAGCCACTGGCGGCCGATCAGCCAGGCGACCCTGGCCTACGGCTATGGCGTGTCGGTGACGCCGCTGCAGCTCGCACAGGCCTACGCAGTACTCGCCGACGACGGCGTCATGCATCCGGTCTCGCTGGTGGCACTCGATACGCCGGAGGAAGGCCAGCGGGAATTCTCGCGGGAGACGGCGCTCGCCGTTCGCCGCATGCTCGAACATGTCGTGCAGCCCGGAGGCACGGGCACCAAGGCCGACGTGGCGGGCTATCACGTTGCCGGTAAGACCGGGACGGCGTGGAAGTTCGCGGCCGGCGGCTATTCCGAGGACAAATACATCTCGATCTTTGCCGGGCTCGCTCCGGCAACCGATCCCCGTCTCGTCGCGGTGGTGGTCATCGACGAGCCGAGCGGGGGTCTCTACTACGGTTCGGACGTCGCTGCTCCGGTGTTCGCGGATGTCATGACGGAATCGCTGCGCTTGCTCGCGGTCCCGCCCGACGCCTTGCCGGCGCGGGATGCCGGCAGCGTCATCCAGGCCATGAGTCGATGAGCATGCCGGCCGAACACTTGAGTACCGGACGCGACCTTGCCGAGCTGCTGCGAGGTTTGGCGACCGCCCCGGCCATCGCGCTCGACGGTATCGCGAGCGACAGCCGCCGCGTGCGCCCGGGTTTTCTGTTCGTCGCTTGCCCCGGCATCCGCAGTCACGGGCTCGACCACGCCGCGGCCGCCGTCGATGCCGGCGCCGTGGCAATCGCATTCGATCCACAGGGCGTCACGGCGCCGGAAGGGCTCGCAATCCCGGCGATCGCGGTCCCCGGTCTGACAGAAAACCTCGGCGAAATCGCGAATCGCTTCTACGGGCGCCCGTCAGAGGCCGTGCGCGTCGTCGGTGTCACCGGTACCAACGGCAAGACGACCGTCGCCTGGCTGACGGCCCAGTGTCTCAAACGGTGCGGGCGTGACTGCGGTTACGTCGGCACACTCGGCGCCGGTCTCTCCGAGATAGGCATCGGCGAGAGCATGACCACCCCGGCGGCACTGGAATTACACGGACTGCTCGCCGACTTCCGCGATGCCGGCGCCGGATACGCGGCGATCGAGGTATCGTCCCACGCACTCGCGCAGAGGCGCATCGACGGCGTTGCGTTCGACACCGTGATGTTCACGAACCTGACACGTGACCATCTCGACTATCACGGCAACATGCGGGAGTACGAAGAGGCCAAGGCACGTCTGTTCGTCGACTATTCGGCCCGGCACCGCATCATTAACCTCGACTCCGAGTTCGGCGCCAGGCTGGCCGACCGCTGCGGGCCGGACGTGATTACCGTGTCGACGAAGTTCGATCGCGTGGCCAACGGCCGTCCGTTCGTATTCGTGCGGTCGGTGGTTGCACAAAGCGGAGGGTCCCGCGTCCGCATTGCCAGTTCCTGGGGCGACGCCGGATTCCTGTTGCCGCTGCCCGGAGATTTCAACGTCGCGAACGCCATAGTCGTACTCGGGTTCCTGCTCCGCCAGGGGATTGCACTCGACGAAGCGTGCGAACTGTTGTCCGCCACGAGTGCACCGCCCGGACGCCTCGAGCGTGTCGCGGCGGCGGAAGGCTTGCCGACCGTGTACATCGACTATGCACATACGCCGGCCGCGATCGACGGCGCCCTGCGTGCCCTGAAGGCGCATTGCCGGGGCAAGCTCTGGTGCGTGTTCGGCTGCGGCGGGAACCGCGATACCGGCAAGCGACCGCAGATGGGCAGGGCGGCCGAGCGGCTCGCGCACCGGATCGTGGTGACCAGCGACAATCCGCGCGACGAAGTTCCCGCTGCGATCATCGACGAGATCGTCGCGGGACTCGCGCAACCGGCGCGCGCCACCGTCATAGAGGACCGCGCGGCGGCCATCGCGTGGGCGACCCGGGCGGCCGAGCCCGACGACGTCGTACTCGTCGCAGGCAAGGGACACGAGCACTACCAGGTGATCGGCGACAAGCGCCTGGAATTCTCGGATTACGCGGTCGCGCAGGCGAATCTTGCCGCGCGCGGGGAGGGCAGATCGTGAACGGCACCTTGTCCGTGGCTGCCGGCACGATGAACGGCATCCTGCACGGGACGGATCGCGCCTTCGACGGGATCAGCACGGATACGCGCCGGCTGGCGAGCGGCGAACTGTTCTTCGCCTTGTCGGGTCCCAACTTCGACGGCGCCGATTTCGTCGGCAAAGCGCGCGGTGCCGGCGCGGCTGCCGCGGTCGTCGGCTCTCGGGTCGACGAGGACATTGCCCAGATCACCGTCGACGATACCCGCGCCGCGCTCGGCAAACTTGCGCGGTCCTGGCGGGAGTCTCACGAGCTCACCGTCGTGGGCATCACCGGCAGCAATGGCAAGACCACACTGAAGGAGCTGATCGCCGCGTGTCTCGCGTCCATCGCGCCGACCCTGGCGACCGAGGGCAATCTGAACAACGAGATTGGTTTGCCCCTGATGCTTTCACGCATCGACGAAACGCATCGATTTGCCGTCCTTGAGATGGGGGCCAATCACCAGGGCGAGATCGCGTATCTCACGTCGCTCGCACAGCCGGAAATCGTCGTAATCACGAATGCGGGCGAGGCACACCTCGAGGGATTCGGGTCGCTGCAGGGTGTCGCCGAGGGCAAGGGCGAGATACTACAGGGCAAACCGCATCCCCGTACCGCGGTCCTCAACGCGGACGATGCGTACTTCGACTACTGGCGTTCGTTGGCGGGCGGCAGCCGGATCATCAGCTTCGGTTTCGGCGAACAGGCCGATGTCCGCGGCGGCGACGTCGTCGTCGACAAGGGCGTGACGCGCTTCGTGCTTCGAGTGGGAGAAGCCGCGGTGCCGGTTTCCCTGCCGCTGGCGGGTGTTCACAACGTGCGCAATGCCTGCGCTGCGGCCGCGGTCGCGACGGAACTCGGCGTGCGCCTGGACGATATTGCCGTGGCCCTCGAGTCGGTGCACCCGGTCGGCGGCAGGCTGGAGGCGCTCGCGGGCCGGCACGGTGCCGCACTGTACGACGACAGCTACAACGCGAATCCGGTGTCGGTGAGGGCCGCCGCGGAATTCCTGGTCTCGCTGCCGGGCCGGAGCTGGCTGATCCTCGGCGACATGCTGGAACTCGGGCCTAAGGAACGGGAGATACATCGGGAGGTTGGAGAGAGCGTACGCCGTATCGGAGTCGACCGGCTGTTTACCACGGGCGAACTGTGCCGTCACCTGAGCGATGGGTTCGGTGACGGCGCAGCCTGGTTTGCCACCACCGACGAACTTGCAGCCGCAGTCGGCGAACAGTTGTCGCGCGACGTCAACGTGCTGGTAAAGGGTTCTCGCGGGATGCGCATGGAGCGGGTCGTCCACGCACTGCTCGCCGCCGATGCGATGCGGAGGAAGGCCTGACCATGCTGCTCTACCTCACGCACTATCTGTCGCAGTTCGAATCGGGCTTCAACGTTTTCAGCTACCTGACGATGCGGGCGATCCTCGGTGCGCTGACGGCCCTGATACTCTCGTTCGTGATCGGGCCGCGCATGATCTCCAAGCTGAGCGTGAACCAGCTCGGCCAGCCTGTGCGCGTGGACGGACCGGACACGCACCTGCTCAAGGCGGGCACGCCGACCATGGGCGGTGCGCTGATACTGACGGCGATCGCGGTCAGCACCGTGCTGTGGGCGGATCTCGAGAATTTCCTGGTGTGGATCGTGCTGTTCGTGACACTGTCGTTCGGCGTCATCGGTTACATCGACGACTACAAGAAACTCGTGTTACAGGACCCGGCGGGAATTTCTGCGAAGCAGAAGCTGACCCTGCAATCGGCCGCCGCGATCATCGCCGCTATTGCGCTTTATCTCTGGGCGCGTGGCAACGGCACGCTCGATACGGCCACGGCGCTTTTGATCCCGTATTTCAAGGACCTGACGGTTCCGATCGGCGTGGCCCAGATCCTCGTCACCTTCCTTTACATCGTCGGTTTCAGCAACGCCGTCAACCTCACGGACGGCCTGGACGGCCTCGCGATCATGCCGGCAGTCCTGGTGGGCGGCGCGCTGGGTGTATTCGCGTACGTGACCGGCAACGTGAATTTCTCCGCCTATCTCGGCATCCCCTACGTTGCCGGGACTGGGGAGATCCTTGTGTTCTGCGCGGCGCTGGCCGGTGCCGGCCTCGGCTTCCTGTGGTTCAACACCTATCCCGCACAGGTTTTCATGGGCGACATCGGCGCACTCGCGCTGGGTGCCGCGCTGGGCATCGTCGCCGTCGTCGTGCGGCAGGAGATCGTGCTGGCGATCATGGGCGGCGTGTTCGTCGTCGAGACGCTCTCGGTCATGATCCAGGTGGCGTCCTTCAAGCTGACCGGCAAGCGTGTGTTCCGTATGGCGCCGCTCCATCACCACTTCGAGCTGAAGGGCTGGGCGGAACCCAAGGTCATCGTCCGGTTCTGGATCATCACGGTCATCCTCGTGCTGATCGGGCTCGCGAGTCTGAAGATCCGATGAGCGCCGTGGAGGAACAGGCCGTGGCAGGGAAGGATCTCGTCGTCGGGCTGGGTTCGACCGGGCTGTCCGTCGCGCGCTATCTGAAACGCAACGGCATCGATGCGGCGTTCGTCGACACGCGCGATACACCGCCCGGAATCGACGCGTTGCGCGACTTGTGGCCGGACGCCGACGTACAACTCGGCAAGGCAAAACTGCCCAGGGATGTCGACCGCGTCATCGTCTCTCCGGGCGTGTCCGACGACAACGAGCTGTTGAAGAAGGCGCGCCGCAAGAAACTCGAGATCGTATCGGACATCGAGCTTTTCGCGCGCGAGGCCAAGGCGCCGTTCGTCGCCATCACCGGATCGAATGGCAAGAGCACGGTCACGACGCTCGTCTACCACATGTGCCACGCGGCGGGCCGCAAGGTTCTGGCCGGCGGCAACCTGGGCGAACCGGCCCTGGATCTCCTCGCCGAAGACACGCCGGAGCTTTATGTCCTGGAACTGTCGAGCTTCCAGTTGCAGCGCACCCGGACACTGCCGGCCGAGGTCGCCGTGCTGCTCAACGTCGCTCCCGATCATCTCGACTGGCATGCCGACGAGGAGGAATACCGGCAGGCGAAGTACCGCATCTACCGCGAGGCGCGGGCGGCCGTCGTCAACCGGGCGGATGCCCGGGCCATCGAATCCGCGAGCGACACGGGCAAGGTCATCAGCTTCGGGCTGGATCAGCCGGAGGACGGTCAATACGGCATACGCCGCGACGAGGACATGGAGTTTCTGGCGCGCGGCGACGCGCTGTTGCTGGGTTCCGGCGAGATGGCGATGGCAGGCGTGCACAACCGGGCGAACGCGCTGGCCGCGCTGGCCGCCGGCGAGTTGCTGGGCCTTCCCATGCCGGCGATGCTGCAGGTGATCAGCGAGTTCCCCGGGCTGCCGCATCGCATGCAATTCGTCGCGCGCAAGGGCGCGGTGGATTACGTCAACGATTCGAAGGCGACGAACGTTGCCGCCGCGATCGCGGCAATCGGTTCCGTCGCCGGCAGCCTCGTACTCATCGCCGGCGGCGACGGCAAGGGTGGTGACTTCACGCCGCTTGCGGCGGCCCTCGAGGGCAAGCTGCGCGCTGCCGTACTGATCGGCAAGGACGCGGAAGCGATCGCGGACGCACTCGACACGATGGTGCCGGTGTTCTTCGCGGCCGACATGGGCGAGGCCGTTTCCCGCGCCGCCGCTTGCGCCGAATCGGACGACACCGTGTTGCTGGCGCCGGCCTGCGCCAGCACAGACCAGTTCGCCAACTACGCCGCGCGCGGCGATGCGTTCCGCGCCGCAGTGGAGGCGCTCGCATGACCGCGCGGAGTGCCACGATGCCGTTCCCGGCGCGCCTGAAGACGGAGCTGCAGCTCGATCCCGTCCTGGTGACGATCGTGTTGACGCTGCTGCTCGGCGGACTGGTCATCCTGTCCTCGGCCTCGATCACGATCGCCGACAATGCGGTCGGGAGACCTTTCTTCTACGTCGAACGGCAGGCGGTCGCCGCCGCGATAGGCATCGCCGCCTGTGCCGTCTGCCTGTACGTTCCGATGCGGATCTGGCGGAGTCTCGGCCCGCTGATGCTCCTTGCCGGGCTCGCGCTGTTGCTGGTGGTGCTCGTCCCCGGGATCGGCTACGAGGTCAACGGCAGCCGGCGCTGGATCCGCTTCGGCATCATGAACCTGCAGGTCTCCGAACCGGCGCGCTTGTGTCTGCTCATCTACCTGGCCGGCTACGTGGTGCGCCAGGAGAAGGCGCTGCGCGAAAGTTTCTCCGGCTTCCTGCGGCCGATGCTCGTGTTGAGCGTCGGCTGTGCGCTCTTGCTGGCCGAGCCGGATTTCGGGGCAGCCACCGTATTGCTGGCGACGGCGCTGATCATGTTGTTCGTCGCCGGGGCGCGCATGCGGGATTTCATCGTGTTCTTCTCGCTGGCACTGGTCTCCACACTCACGCTCGTTCTCACCACGCCGTATCGCATGAAGCGCCTCACGGGTTTCCTCGACCCGTGGGCGGATCCGTATGACTCGGGTTTTCAGCTGACGCAATCGCTGATCGCAATCGGTCGCGGTGAATGGTTCGGCGTCGGTCTCGGAGAAAGCGTGCAGAAATTGTTCTATCTCCCCGAAGCACACACGGACTTCGTGTTCGCCGTGTATGCGGAGGAATTCGGCCTCTTGGGTTCGCTCGCGCTGATCGCGTTATTCACGGCACTACTCTGGCGCGTCTTCAAACTCGCGCGACGCGCGGCGGACTCCGAGAGGCTTTTTGAGGCCTATCTCGCGATCGGACTCGGAGCCTGGCTCGGTCTGCAGGCCTTCATCAATATCGGCGTCAACATGGGGCTGTTGCCGACGAAGGGGCTCACGCTGCCGCTGATCAGCTATGGCCGCAGCAGTCTGATCGTCGCGATCGTCGCGCTCGGCCTGATCATGCGCATACACCACGAGCTCGTCGTCGATGCGCGCCCGGTCAACCGCCGGCGGAGGAAGGGGCAGTGAGCGCGCGGCGGACGGCCGGACCGATCCTCGTCATGGCCGGGGGTACCGGCGGGCACGTTTATCCGGCCCTCGCGGTGGCGCGTGCGCTCGAGGCGCGCTCGCGCGAGGTCGTCTGGCTCGGTACACGCCGCGGGCTGGAGTCGAAAATCGTTCCCGCGGCCGGCATCGAGATCGAATGGATCAACGTGCGCGGCCTGCGCCGCAAGGGGCTGCTGTCGCTGCTGGCGGCGCCGTTCCAGGTCATGGGCGCGCTGGTGCAATCGCTCGGCGTCATGCGCCGCCGCCGCCCCGCCGCCGTGCTCGGCATGGGCGGCTTCGTCGCGGGTCCCGGCGGTCTCGCCGCCTGGCTGACGCGTCGCCCGCTACTCATCCACGAACAGAATGCCGTCGCCGGCCTTACTAACCGTCTTCTGGCGCGTCTTGCCCGGGTTGTGCTGCAAGCCTTCCCGGGCAGTTTTAATTCCCGTATCCCCGCCGAAACCGTGGGCAACCCGGTCCGCGAGGATATCGCCGCCGTCGCTCCGCCGGCGGATCGCTACCCGGGCCACGCGGGCCCCCTGAGGCTGCTCGTGCTGGGCGGCAGCCAGGGCGCGCTGGCGCTCAATACGACCGTACCCGCGGCGCTTGCGCTGCTCCCGGGAGACCGCCGGCCGGTCGTGCGCCATCAGTGCGGCAGTCTGACCCTCGACAGGGCACGCGCCGCCTATGCCGAGCACTCGGTCGACGCCGAACTCGTACCGTTCATGGACGACATGGCAGCCGCGTACGCCTGGGCAGACCTCGTCGTCTGCCGTGCCGGTGCGCTCACGGTCGCCGAGCTTTGTGCGGTCGGGTTGCCGGCCGTGTTCGTGCCGTATCCGGCCGCGGTCGACGACCACCAGACGGCCAACGCACGGCCGATGGCGGAGGCCGGTGCCGCCGTCATCGTCGATGAGCGCGACCTGACCGATCGCCTGCTGGCGGACCTGCTCGGCGCGTGGCTGACGACCCGCGAGGCGCTGGCCGCCCGGGCTGTGCGGGCGCGGGAACTCGCCAGGCCAGGTGCGCTGCCGCGTATCGCGGACCTCTGTCTCGAACTCGCAGGCGCCGTCGCATGATCAAGCGGATGCGGAGGATCGATTGTGTGCACTTCATCGGCATCGGTGGTTCCGGCATGTCCGGCATCGCCGAAGTGATGCTGAGCCTGGGTTACCGCGTGCAAGGCTCCGACCTCAGGGAGAATGCACAGACTCGCCGGCTCGAGCGGCTCGGCGCCACGGTGTTCATCGGCCACGCCGCGGAAAACATCGAGAACGCCGACGCCGTGGTCGTCTCCAGCGCCGTCGATGACAGCAATGCCGAAGTTGCCGCGGCCCGCGAGCGCCTGATGCCCGTCGTGCCGCGCGCGGAGATGCTCGCCGAACTGATGCGGTTCAGGTACTCGATCGCGGTCGCCGGGACGCACGGCAAGACGACCACGACGAGCCTGGTGGCGAGCGTGCTCGCCGAAGGCGGCCTGGATCCGACGTTCGTGATCGGCGGCCGACTGAAGAGTGCGGATGCGAATGCACGGCTGGGCCAGGGCGAGTACCTCGTCGCCGAAGCCGACGAGAGCGATGCATCGTTCATGCATCTGAAACCCATGCTCGCCGTCGTGACCAACATCGACGCGGATCACATGTCGACCTACAAGGGTGACATCGGCAATCTGCGTGCCGGCTTCGTCGAGTTCCTGCACAACCTGCCGTTCTACGGACTCGCGGTCGCGTGTACCGACGACGCGGGCGTGCGCGAAATCCTCGGCGACATCGGCCGTTCGGTGGTCTCCTACGGGACGGGCGAAGACGCGGACCTGCGGGCCGTGAACATCGAATTCTCCGCGGGGCAGACACGCTTCGACGTGTTGCGGCCGGGTGACCGCGAACCGCTGTCCATCCGCCTTCGGCTGCCGGGCCTGCACAACGTGCGCAACGCACTCGCGGCGATCGCGGTCGCCGACGAGCTGCAGATCGCCGACGAGGCGGTGATCCGGGCGCTGGAAGGCTTCGAGGGTATCGACCGGCGCTTCCAGAGCCACGGCGAAGTCGCCACGAATGCGGGCAAGGTGATGCTCGTCGACGACTACGGTCATCACCCCACGGAGATTGCGGCGACGATCGCGGCCGCGCGATCCGGCTGGCCGGGCCGACGCATCGTGCTCGTATTCCAGCCGCATCGCTACACGCGGACCTTCGATCTGATGGACGATTTCGCGACGGTCCTGTCGGGGGTCGACGCGCTCGTCCTGCTCGACGTTTACGCGGCGGGCGAAGCGCCGATCGCGGGGGCCGACGGGCGCGCGATGGCGCGCGCGGTGCGGACCCGCGGCGTGATCGAACCTGTGTTCGTCGAATCCTTGCAGGACCTGCCGAAGGCGCTCGAAAGCATCATCGCCGACGGCGATCTCGTGTTGACCATGGGCGCCGGCGACATCGGCGCTATGGCGACGCGCCTGCCCGAACTGCTGGCCCGCAAGCCCAACCTGAGGGTGCACAAATGATGGCCGCGGGAGTCCGCTCCATGCAGGGCGAGATCCGGCACAACGAGCCGATGAGCCGGCACACGTCATGGCGCGTGGGAGGCCCGGCGGAAACATTCTTCCTGCCGGCCGGTCTCGACGACCTGGCCGTATTCCTGCGCGAGCTGGATCCCCGGGTGCCGGTATTCTGGCTGGGCGTCGGCAGCAACCTGCTGGTCCGCGACGGCGGCATCCGCGGCGCTGTCATCGCGGCGGCACGCGTGCTGCGCAAGCTCGAGCGCGCAGGCAAGTACGGAGTGCGGGCCGGCAGTGGCCTGCCCTGCACGCAGCTGGCTCGACAGTGCATTCGCTGGGGACTGGGTCCGTCCGAGTTCTTCGCCGGCATCCCGGGCACGGTCGGCGGTGCGCTGACGATGAATGCCGGTGCGCACGGCGCCGAGACCTGGGAGCGGGTCGAGTCGGTGCGCACGATCGACCGTTACGGCGAAATACACGAGCGGGCGCCGGGTGAATACTCGGTCGGTTACCGCAGCGTCGTGGGGCCGACGAACGAATGGTTCGTCGAGGCGCTGCTACGCTTCGAGCCCGGCGTCGGCGCGAGCAGGGAGAAGCTCGACGCCATGCTCGAACGGCGCAGGGAGACCCAGCCACTGGGGCAACCCAGCTGCGGCTCGGTGTTCCGCAATCCCCCGGGCGACTATGCCGCGCGACTGATCGAAACCGCCGGTCTGAAGGGCCACGCGATCGGCGGCGCGGTCGTCTCCAGCAAACATGCGAACTTCATTGTCAATGCCGGCGATGCAACGGCGACCGACATCGAGGAATTGATCGAACACGTACGCCAGACCGTCATCGAAGTGCACGGCGTCGAGCTCGTGCACGAGGTCCGGATTGTCGGGGAGGTGCCGCGATGAGCAACGTCCTGCGCGTGCGCGAAGTGCGGAACGAGATCCGGGATGCGCGGGATTTCGGGCGTGTGGCCGTGATGCTGGGAGGGACCTCGGCCGAACGCGAGATCTCGCTGCAGACCGGGGCTGCTGTGCTCGAAGCACTGATTTCGCGCGGCGTGGACGCCGCAGCCTGGGATCCGGCCGAGCGGGGCCTCGACACGTTTGCGCGCGCAGGATTCGACCGCGTGTGGATCGCACTGCACGGCACGGGCGGCGAAGACGGTGCGCTGCAGGGCGCTTTGCAGTGGTTCGGGATCCCGTACACCGGCAGCGGCGTCATGGCCTCGGCACTGTGCATGGACAAGATTCGCAGCAAGCATCTGTTTGAAGCCTGCGGTGTGCCCACGCCGGCCTACGCGGCAGTACGCCACCTCGCGGATGCCGTACTGGCCGCCGAGGCGCTGGGTTACCCGCTGATTCTGAAACCGTCTGGACAGGGATCGAGCGTCGGCATGACCAAGGTGTTCGATGAAGCAGACCTGGACGCGGCCGTCGAGCTTGCGCTCTCGTTCGGCGGCGTCGCGCTCGCCGAGCGCTGCATCGTCGGCGCCGAATACACCGTCGGTATCCTGCAGGGGCGGGCGCTGCCGACCATACGCATCGAGACGCCGCGCGTGTTCTACGACTATCGCGCGAAATACCAGTCGGATCGTACGCAATACCACTGCCCGGGTACGCCGGATGCCGACACCGAGTCATTGTATGCGGAACTCGCGATTGCGGCATTCTCGGAACTCGGCTGCACGGGTTGGGGGCGCGTCGATTTCATGACCGGCGAGGACGGCAATCCCCAGGTTCTGGAGGTGAACACGATACCCGGCATGACCAGTCACAGCCTCGTGCCGAAGTCTGCGAGCCGGGTCGGTATCGATTTTGCGGAGCTCGCCTGGCGCATCCTCGAGACGAGCGTCGTGGCGCCGGCCCGCGTCAAAAAAGTCGGAGTAGCTGCCAATGGCCCGTAAGCAGGCTCGACGCAAGAAAGAGAAACCGGCGCCGCGGTTCCGTCTGCCGAAGATCCGGCTGGCGCGCTGGATTGCGCCGCTGATCGCTTGCGGCGCCGTCGCGGCGACCTATCTCGTCAGCGCGAATTTGCTCGACCGGCCGATCCGTTCGCTGGAGATCAGCGGCCCATTCCAGCGCGTCACGCCGCTGCAGATCGAGGCGGCCATATCCGACGAACTCGACGACGGTTTCGTCAGCGCCGACCTGTCCGAAATCCAGCAGCGGGTCGTGGCACTGCCCTGGATCGACAAGGCCACCGTCGCGAGGCGCTGGCCGAACCGCATCCGTATCACGGTCACGGAACAGGTACCCGCGGCGATCTGGGGCGAAGACGGGCTGTTGAACGTGCGTGGCGAACTGTTCGTAAAGAACGCCAGGCACGTCCCTGCGGAGCTGCCCCGTCTGAGCGGACCCGAGGACCGTTCTGCCGACGTTGCACGACGCTACCTGGCCGTGCGCGACCGGCTGATACCGCTCGGCCTCGACCTCCGGCGCGTGCACCTGGATGCACGCGGTGCCTGGGACATGACGCTGAGTAACGGCGTCGAGGTGCGTCTCGGGCGACGTGATGTCGGCGAGCGGACGGACCTGTTCCTGGACGTCGTCGCCAACATCATCACGAGCCGTGCCGCGGACATTGCTTATGTGGACATGCGCTACAGCAATGGTTTCACGATCGGCTGGCACGACGGCGCACGCGGCCCCGAGGAAGGGAATCAAGGATTAGACAAGATGCTGGCATCACGGGAGCCGCGCTGAATGTCGAAACGCGGGGACAAGAATCTGATCGTCGGGCTGGACATCGGTACGTCGAAAGTCGTGGCGATCGTCGGCGAAATCGGAGACGACGGTGTCATCGAGGTCGTAGGCATCGGCTCGCACCCGTCGCGCGGGCTCAAGAAAGGTGTGGTCGTCAACATCGAATCGACGGTCCACTCGATCCAGCGCGCGGTCGAGGAGGCCGAGTTAATGGCGGGATGCGACATCCATTCGGTGTATACGGGAATCGCCGGCAGCCACGTGCGCAGCCTGAACTCCCACGGCATCGTCGCGATACGCGACAAGGAAGTCAGCGCCGGAGACGTCGACCGCGTGATCGACGCTGCGCGTGCCGTAGCGATACCGGCCGACCAGAAGATCCTGCACATCTTGCCGCAGGAATTCCTGATCGACTCTCAGGAAGGCATACGCGAGCCCATCGGCATGTCCGGCGTGCGCCTCGAAGCCAAGGTGCACATGGTGACCGGCGCCGAGAGCGCCGCGCAGAACATCGTCAAGTGCGTGCAGCGCTGCGGGCTCGAGGTCGACGACATCGTCCTCGAACAGCTCGCATCGAGTTACTCGGTGCTGACCGAAGACGAGAAGGAGCTGGGCTCCTGCATTGTGGACATCGGCGGCGGCACGACGGATCTGGCCGTATTCCTTGGCGGCGCGATCCAGCATACGGCGGTGATCCCGATCGCGGGCGACCAGGTCACCAACGACATCGCCGTGTCGATGCGGACGCCGACGCAGTACGCCGAGGAGATCAAGATCAAATACGCCTGCGCGCTCTCGCAGCTCGCCAATCCGGACGAGACCATCGAAGTACCCAGCGTCGGCGACAGGCCGCCTCGGCGATTGGCGCGCCAGACGCTCGCCGAGATCGTCGAACCGAGATACGAGGAGCTGTACAGCCTGATCCGGGACGAGCTGCGACGTTCGGGTTTCGAAGAGCTCATTGCCGCCGGCGTCGTCATCACCGGCGGCAGCGCGAAGATGGAAGGCGCCGTGGAACTCGCCGAAGAGGTCTTCCACATGCCGGTGAGGCTCGGTTCGCCGCAGTACGTGGAAGGCCTGATGGACGTCGTACGCAATCCGATACATGCCACGGGAGTCGGTTTGCTGCTGTACGGCTACGAGAACCTGACGCGCCGCGGCACCCGCGCGACGCCGATCAGCAACAGTCTCGGCGACGTCTGGGAGCGGATGAAGGGATGGTTCGGAGGACAGTTCTAGTGTCCTGTCTGCACGAGACAGCACAGCTGGCAGACCCGGCGACGGGGCTGCGATTGGAAGAGGTCCGGCGGGCAACCGTCGGTATACGGAGAGAACGGCGGGTTGCGACCCGAAACGAGAGTCAGAAGCGGAGGAACGACAAATGTTCGAATTAATGGATGCGCACAGCCAGAGCGCGGTCATAAAGGTGATCGGCGTCGGGGGCGGCGGCGGTAACGCCGTCGCACACATGGTGAACGCCGGCATCGAAGGCGTGGATTTCATCTGCGCCAACACCGATGCGCAGGCACTGAAGAGCGCGCGGGTAAGGACGGCGCTGCAGATCGGCTGCAACATCACCAAGGGACTCGGTGCCGGCGCCGACCCCGACGTCGGGCGGCAGGCCGCGATGGAGGATCGCGACCGCATCCTCGAGGTCATCGAGGGCGCCGACATGTTGTTCATCACTGCCGGTATGGGCGGCGGTACCGGGACCGGCGCGACGCCTATCGTCGCGCAGGTCGCCAAGGAGCTCGGCATACTCACGGTGGCCGTCGTCACCAAGCCGTTCCTGATGGAAGGCGGCAAGCGGTTGGCAATCGCCGATCACGGCATCGGTGAACTCGGCAAGTACGTGGATTCGCTGATCACGATCCCGAACGAGAAGCTGCTCACCGTACTCGGCGGCGAGACGACTTTGCTGGATGCGTTCCGCGCGGCGAACCAGGTGCTGCAGGGCGCAGTGCAGGGCATTGCCGAACTGATCACGCGGCCGGGGCTGATCAACGTCGACTTCGCCGACGTCCGCACGGTGATGGCCGAGATGGGAATGGCGATGATGGGTTCCGGATCGTCGTCCGGCGAGGATCGTGCACGCGAGGCTGCCGAGGCGGCCATTTCGAGTCCGTTGCTCGAGGACATCAACCTGGCGGGCGCCAATGGCATCCTCGTCAACGTCACGGCAGGCATGGACCTTTCGATCGGCGAGTTCCAGGAGGTCGGCAATACCATCAAGGAATTCGCTTCGGACGATGCGACGGTCGTCGTGGGTACCGTCATCGATCCGGACATGACCGACCGGATTCGTGTCACGGTCGTCGCGACCGGTCTCGGCCACAGTGCGGTGAATGCCGAAGCTCCGATGCGGATCGTGCGGCGGCCGGCCACACACGGTAGTGCGAAAACTGCGTCGGAGCCGAACTACCACGGCTTCGACAAACCGACCGTGCAGCGCAAGCGCGCGGTGGGCGACGGACTGGCCGAAGGGGGCTTGCAGGAAGAGTTGCTGGACATCCCGGCGTTCCTCAGGCGCCAGGCCGACTGACGACGCGGCTCGTTACCTTCGTTCTCCTCCGCGAGGCCGGCCCGGTCAACCGGGCCGGCCTCCACCCGCCGCCGCATCGGGTGTCACTCCATCATTTCCTCATAAGAGATTGAATTCTTGTGAAGTTTTTCCACATTGTGGTACGCTTGCGCGCGGTTTTGAAGACATAAGTCCGCGCGGCGGTACGTCATCATCGTTGTACCGGTACCACAAGGGGCGGCAATGGCCCCCAGAACCGAGTCAGCAATTACGCAAAGACTGTAGCGATGTTACGACAACGTACTCTGAAGACGTCGATCCGTGCGACGGGCGTCGGCCTGCATACCGGCGAAAAGGTCTACATGACTCTGCGTCCCGCTGCGGAAAATTCCGGAATCACGTTCCACCGCATCGATCTCGAGCAGCCCGTGGACATCCATGCGGATCCAAGGCTGGTCGGCGAGACGATGCTCGGCACCACGCTCGTGAAGGACGGCGCCAAGGTCGCCACGGTCGAGCATCTGATGTCGGCACTGGCCGGGCTGGGCATCGACAACGTCCACGTCGACCTGTCGGCTCCGGAGGTCCCCATCATGGACGGCAGCGCCGGTCCGTTCATTTTCCTCCTGCAATCCGCCGGCATCGAAGAACAGAACGCGCCGAAACGATTCGTCCGCATCAAGCGCAAGGTGCGAGTGGAAGACGGTGACAAGTGGGCCGAACTGATCCCCTTCAACGGTTTCAAGGTGACCTTCGAGGTCTATTTCAACCACCCCGTCTTCAACAAGTTGAGACAGGATGCGACGATCGATTTCTCTTCGACGTCGTTCCTGAAGGAAGTGAGCCGTGCCCGGACATTCTGTTTCCTGCGCGACGTCGAAGCTCTCCGGGAACGCAATCTCACCCTCGGCGGCAGCATGGACAATGCAATCGTGCTCGACGACTACCGGATCCTGAACGAGGACGGGTTGCGCTATGCCAACGAGTTCGTCGTCCACAAGATCCTCGATGCCATCGGCGACATGTACCTGCTGGGACGCTGCGTGATCGGCGAATACCGGGCCTACAAATCCGGTCACGATCTCAATAACAAGCTTCTGCGGGCGCTGATCGAGCAGAAGTCGGCCTGGGAGGAAGTGAGCTTCGAGGATTCGCGCACGGCGCCGATCTCCTACGCCGCACCGTCCTACGCCTGACTCTGCCGTCGGCCGGCCCGGTGCGCCCCGTGGTTGCGTCGGCCTGTTCGTCCCGGCATCCCGAACGCGAAAGGTCGCGTCAGTCGCGCCGCGACTGCGGTGCGCTGACAACGGCAAGGTAGCGGGCCTCTATGGCCCCGTAACGCCAGACCGAGGCCGTATCGGAGATCAGCCCCCGCACGCCTGCAGGGCACTCCCCCGTGCAGAACAGGAGTATGTTGCGCGAGCGGATCAGTGCGCGGAAGTCCTCGCGGGACAGATGCCGTCCACGCGCATCTGCAGCGCCGAGCCCGTACCGGGTTTCCCCGCCGGAACCGACGACGTAGATATCATCCCGTTTCAGCGCCCAGGATACCGCGCCTTCGAGAGCTGAATTGGTCACGATGGCCACGTCCCCCGGGACGCGGGGGTAGACGTCGTCTATGAAGGTGATCGGAGCCTTGTGATGCAGTAACTCGACCGGGATGATCCAGGGCCAGACGGCAATGAGGAAGCCCATCGCCAAGCCGGGAGTCAGCAAACGGACCGGTTTGTCGGTATACGCTCCGTACCACAGGACCGCGACGCAGGCCAGGAGCGCAACCAGGAGCGTTACCATTTTTGCGCCTTCTGTCGACGTGTATCCCGTCACATCAACCGCCACGAATTGCACCCAGAGAACGCCGACGAGGGACAGAATCGGAATGATGGACGCGCCCGAGAGACCCGCGCGAAGCCACGCGCCGCGTTCATGCATGCGACTCAATCCTGCGGCGATCAGCAGGGCAAACGGGACGAAACACGGAAGTATGTACGTGACGAGCTTCCCGTGCGCGATGGAAAAAAATACGAGTGGAGCGACCATCCAGAGGATCAACAGCGAAAGCACGCCGGGAAATGCCGCGGAAAAGCCGGTGCGCCGCAGAGAGCGGAGCGCGGCCGGCAGCAGGAATATCCACGGGAATGCGACGATCGGCAAGAGCGCGACGTAGTAGTACGCTGCCGCGTTGTGTTGCGCGTTCTCGCCGGCAAATCTCTGCACGTGCTCGATCCAGAAGAAATGGTGCCAGAAGTCGGGCTCGCGAAGCTGTATCGAAAAGGACCAGGGCATCGCGACGGCAAGGGCTACGAGTACGACGATCCATCCCCGGCGGATGAGGAAACCGAACTTTCGTTGCAGCGCGAACCACGGCGCGAGAATGAGAACCGGCAGCACGAATGCCAGAAAACCCTTCGTCAGGAAGGCCAGTCCGAAGCAGATTCCGCCGCTCACGAGCCAGCCCGGCCTGCGCCGACCTTGTACGGAAAGGGCCGTTGCGACGGCGGCGATACCTGCATTCAGCGTTGCCGCAAACACCGAATCCAGCAAGCCGTAGGTGCCGACGCCGTAAACTTCGAAGGTCGTGATATACACGATTACGGCAAAGAGCGCTGTCTGCCGGTCGCGAAGAATCGGTCGACCCAGCACGTACACCAGGAAGGCCGAAGCGGCCACGGCAACCAGGCTCGAAAACCGCACCGCGAAGCCGTTTTCGCCGAAAATCAGCAGCGACAGCGCGTTGAGCCAGTAACCGAGGGGCGGCTTTTCGAAATACAGCAAGCCATTCAAGCGCGGAACAATCCAGTCACCGCTCGTGAGCATCTCGCGTGCGATCTCGCCGTAACGGACTTCGTCCGGGATGAAAAGTGGCCGAACCAGGAGGACGACCAGGTATGCGGCGAGCAGCAGCGCGATGATAATGACGAGCTGCGGGGTATTTGCGATTTCCCGGCTGCGAGCCGGCCGGCGAACTTCCGCTGGCTGTCGCGAACTCATCCTTGCGCGTCGGCGCCGGACCGCTCCTGCGCGCTTCGCGGCAGGTAATAGCCGAGACAGTAATGCCGGGTGACGCCGCGATACCGGAAGTCGTGGTCGACGAGGCGCGCCGACTTCATGAAGGGATATTCATGCAGGGTAAATTCGAAGACGCCTGCGTCACAGGCGTGAGGAGCGACCAACAGCGCGCCATATTCCCTTATCCTTGCGGCGTCTATTGCCGGATTGTACGCCGTGTATCGGGCCGGGTCCCAGCGATTGATCAGCAACGGATAGTCGGGTGCATAGAACGACAGCCATTCATAGCCTTTTTCACCCCCGACGTAGGTCAGGGGGAGGCCGGTCCGTTGACGCCAGAGTTCGTTCGCCTCCTGCGAGAGCGGGATCAGGTAACGCTTGTCGTTGGAAGTTTCATCGAAGACGGTATAGGCAACCGCGTATCCGGCGAGGAAGAAGACGACGAATCCGGCAAATACCCTGCCGAGCGTCTTCATGGTCCGTGCGGACAGTTCCGGCCGGACGAAGATCAGCACGGCGATCGAGTAGAAGACGGCAAACGGTTCCAGCCATTCGGTCAGCCGGTGGCTGCCGATGAACAGGAATACCGCCAGCAGCGTGGCGACCGGCGCGACGTAGACGACGACGAAGGCACGCTGCTCTCTCGACAGGGCGGGCGCGTGGGTGATCAGTCCCATCTTCGCCAGGATCAGGTACAACAATGGGACCGCATAAAAAGCGTCGAGGTAGGCAAACAGGCTCGAGCCGATGTCGGGATCGGAAATTTCGCCAGTGACCCAGTCAAAGGCAGCAAAGTCGTGCTTGTGCAGCCAGAACAGATTGGGCATGCACACAACACAGAACAGCGCAATCCCGGCATAGATCTCCCAGCCGCGATAGCTTTGCCTGACTTCCTTGTTCAAAAACGTGTACAGGAGCATGAACGGCAGGAAGACGGCGGTGGAGTACTTCGCCATCAGGGCGAGTCCCGCGAACAGGCCGGCCCCGATCCAGAAGCGCCTTTGGTCGAAGCAGGCCCTGACGAAGAAATAGAATGCGTACGGCCAGAGCGCGATCAGCAGGTAGTTGTCGTTGTAGGGGATGGAGCTGATACTGACCATGGTCGTCAGGCCGAGCGCAAATACGGCCAGCAGTGCAAGGCGCACATCCTCGAGGAGGCGCAGCGCAAGCAACCAGACGCCGTACGCGCCAACGGCGATTCCGAGCATGTGCAGGAAATAATACGCAAGCTCGCTGGGGTGGCCGCCGGTCAGCAGCAGGCCCAGGCGGCTTGCCCAGCCGACCAGATAGGGGCCCTTGGTATAGCCGAATTCGAGATGGCGCCCCCAGTTGGCTGCGTCGACGGCGTCGTAGGGTACGGGAGACCTGAGCAGCAGGCACATCGCGGACCACACCACGGTGTGTGCCGCCAGGACGACGATCAGGGCCTTTTGGTCCCGGCGCATCGATCTGCGGGTCGCGAATACCCGCGGCAGCGCAGCGGCGCCGTGGCCGTAGGGGCGCAGCATGAGGTTTTCAGAAGCCATTACCCGGGTCCGGACCGCTCCCGCAGGAGTCAGTGCCTGTTGGAACCGGAGAGCCCCGCAGAAGTTCTGGACCGGGTCCATCGGGGTCCTTGCCGCTCGCGCCGGCCCGGACAACGTATCGGCCCGGATTCTGCCCGGCCCGGCGAATCGCCGGTCAGCCGCGTACGACGCGCACCGTGCAGGAAGACGCCGTAACGCCCGATCCCCTGGCTGTCCTCAGGAGGAGGTCCGCCTCGAAACGCAGGCGGCTGGCCCAGGCGGGGGTCGATGCCAGTACCACCAGGCTGCCATCCTCCCGGACATTGGCGGCGGCGAGGCCGGCGCCCAATTCAGGCGGCAGCGTCCGCTTGAGGACCGCAACGAGCCGGTCCATCTGCTGCGCGTGCCGAATGACCTCGCGTAACTCCGCGTGATCATTGGAATTTAGGAGGTTTTCGAGGCTCTTGGCGGACATAAGAATGTGACGCAATCGGCATTTTTCGGGGTTTCCGGCGGACTCAGATCACCGTTCGGAGGGCCTGTCCTTGTATTAAAAACCGACATTATGCATATTTGCCTTCACGACAAGGGCAAACCCGCTGAAAAGCGGGGGCGCAAATCCACCGGTCTAAGGGACCTGGTCCTACGACAGCGGGGCTGCCGAAGTGAACACGGAATGCAGGCATACAATTATAAGCGACTGCCTGAACAGGCTGCATGACCGCCGTTCACAGCTGAGAGAAACCAAGAATAACGAACTGACTCAAGCATCTCCGAGGCGTACCCGATGAATGTTGTAATTTTCGGAACCAGCTTAGGCAGGCCAAGGCAGCTCAATCTGTCCGGCCTTGCGGCCACGGGGTTCCTGCTGGTCTGTACCGCCGTGCTCGGGGCTGCAGGTTTTGCCGGCGGCTACTGGTATTCCTCCATGACCGGTTCCGGCGTGAGCAGGAACGAGGTCGCCGAGCTGACGGGCGAACTTCACCAACAGCGCAATACGATCGACGAGATACGGCAGGGCAACGAGGACACGCTGGATGCCCTCGCCATCCGCGTTGCCCAGTTGAATGCCCGAATCATCAGGCTCGACGCACTCGGCCGCCGCCTCACCGAGATGGCTGACCTGGACGACGGCGAGTTCAACTTCGACGAACCGCCAGCCCTCGGCGGTCCGGAGGAACCGATGGCGGGCGGCTCGAACGTCGCGGTCCCGGATCTCGTCGAATCGATGCAATCGCTCAATGGCGAACTCGCCCACAGGGAAGCACAGCTCGGCGTACTCGAGAACGTGCTGATGCGCCGAAACCTCAAACAGCGGGTCTATCCGCAGGGGCGGCCGGTCGGTTCGGGATGGATCTCGTCGTACTTCGGGCGTCGCACCGATCCATTTACCGGCAAGCCCGCCAACCACACCGGCATCGACTTCGCCGGCAAGCTCGGTGACGACGTATTCGCAGTGGCCGATGGCGTCGTGACGTGGTCGGCGGACCGCTACGGCTACGGTGAGATGGTCGAGATCAACCATGGCAACGGCTACTCGACGCGCTACGCTCACAATGAGGACCTCGTCGTCTCCGTGGGTGACGAAGTCAAGAAGGGTCAGGTCATTGCACACATGGGGGACACGGGTCGTGCCACAGGCCCGAACCTGCATTTCGAGGTGCTCAAGGACGGGCGCCGCGTGAATCCGGTGAACTTCATCCGCGAGACGTCCTCAAACTAGAAATTGTCCCGGAACACCGGCGGGCCGGCAGCTGCCGGTCGCCTTGAGTTTCCCAAAATCACCCATAAGTCGCAGGTTTCGATAAAATATCGGACTTTGCGTGCCCGGGTTCAGTCGGGCAATCCCCGAATCGCTTGCAGGAGCCCCGGTGGCCAAAATATTGACGCGCATCTTCGGCAGCCGCAATCAGCGGCTCCTGCGCCGCTATTCCAGGATCGTCGGCAAGATCAATGCCCTCGAAGAGGAGACGAAGGCACTCGACGATGCCGCCCTGAAAGCCAGGACCGCGGAATTCAGGAAGCGTTACGAGGAGGGCGAGACGCTGGACCAGCTGCTGCCGGAGGCCTTCGCCGTGGCGCGCGAGGCGGCCGTGCGCACGCTCGGGATGCGCCCGTTCGATGTGCAGCTGATCGGCGGCATGGTGCTGCATGACGGCAATATCGCCGAGATGCGTACGGGCGAGGGCAAGACGCTCGTCGCTACCTTGCCCGCATACCTGAACGCGATCAGCGGCGATGGCGTCCACATCGTCACCGTCAACGAATACCTGGCACAGCGCGACGCGGACTGGATGCGTCCCGTCTACGAATTCCTCGATCTCACGGTCGGCGTGTCCAAGGCGGGACAGACCCAGGAGGAAAAGCGCGCGGCCTACCAGAGCGATATTACCTATGCGACGAACAACGAGCTGGGGTTCGATTACCTTCGCGACAATCTCGCGTTCGCTATCGAAGACAAGGCTCAGCGGAATCTGAATTTCGCTATCGTCGACGAGGTGGATTCCATCCTGATCGACGAGGCACGCACGCCGCTGATCATCTCCGGACCCGCGGAGGCAAGCACCGATCTGTACGCGCAGATCAACAAGCTGATCCCGAAACTGACGAAGCACACGGAGCCGGAGGAAGCTGCGAATGAGGACATCTACGCGCGCAAGGTGACCCTGGTCGACGAACGCGGCAAACCGGTGACGATCGAAGGCGAGGACGGCGCCCAGACCGATGTCATGGGGCTGGAGAAGGCGATCGGGATCGGCGAGTCCCGCCAGTGCGATGTTGTGCTCGTCGGGCAGGACAAGAAGCTCGCCGCCTGCAAGCTCGTGCGCCGCGGCGACTACACTGTCGACGAGAAGGCCAAGCAGGCCTACATGACCGAGGAAGGCCAGCAGAAGATCGAATCGCTGATGCTGCAGGCGGGTCTGCTGGAGGCCGGTGAAAGCCTCTACGATGCGGCGAACATCCGCCTCCTGCATCACCTCAATGCGGCGCTCCGGGCGCACGCGCTCTATCAGAAGGACGTCGACTACATCGTCCGCAACGGCGAAGTGGTCATCGTCGATGAGTTCACTGGACGTACGATGCCGGGCCGTCGCTGGTCCGACGGGCTGCACCAGGCGATCGAGGCCAAGGAAGGCGTCTCGATCAAGCAGGAGAACCAGACGGTCGCATCGATCACGTTCCAGAACTACTTCCGGTTGTATCGCAACCTTTCCGGCATGACCGGAACGGCGGATACCGAAGCCTTCGAGTTCCAGCAGATCTACGGGCTCGAGGTCGTCGTGATCCCGACACACAAACCGATGATCCGTGAGGACAATGCAGATCTCGTGTACCTGACGGAGAAAGACAAATTCGACGCGATCATCGAAGACATCAACGATTGCCGCGAGCGCGGGCAGCCAGTACTGGTCGGTACGACATCGATCGAAACTTCCGAATTGCTCTCGTCACTCCTTGGCAAACGCAACGTCGAGCACGAAGTTCTGAATGCCAAGCAGCACGAGCGCGAGGCCATCGTCGTGCAGCATGCCGGCCGCCCCGGGGCGATTACGATCGCGACGAACATGGCCGGGCGCGGTACCGATATCGTTCTCGGCGGCAATCTCGATGCCGAAATCCTGGCTGCAGGACCGGACGCCGACAGAGAGAGTGTCCGCGCCGACTGGCAGTCGCGCCACAATGCCGTCATCGAATCGGGCGGACTCCACATCGTCGGCACCGAAAGGCATGAATCGCGGCGCATCGACAACCAGCTGCGTGGCCGGTCCGGGCGCCAGGGCGATCCGGGCTCCAGCCGATTTTATCTGTCGATGGAAGACAACCTGATGCGCATCTTCGGCGATCCCGAGCGCACCAAGTCGCTGTTGTCGAGAGCCGGCATGCGCGAGGGCGAAGCGATCGAGAGCAAGCTCCTGTCCCGGCAGATCGAGCGTGCGCAGCGCAAGGTCGAGGCGCATAACTTCGATATCCGCAAGAACCTCCTCGAGTATGACGACGTCGCGAACGACCAGCGCAAGGTCGTCTATCATCAGCGCTCGGAACTCATGGCCGCCGACGAGATCGAGGAGTCCGTCGCCGCGATCCGTGACGAGGTAATAACCGCGGCCGTCCGGAGCCATATCCCGCCGGGCAGCCTCGAGGAGCAGTGGGATCCGGAGGGACTGAACCAGGAACTCGAATCCGAATTCGGAGTGCACGTCGACGTCGCGCGCTGGATCGCCGAGGACAAGTCACTCAACGAGGAGGGCATCCTCGCGCGGTGTCTCGAAGAGTGCCAGAAGGCCTACAAGCAGAAGGAAGCGACGATCGGCAGCGAGCTGATGCGGAACGTGGAGAAGCAGGTCATGCTGCGCCAGCTCGACCTGCACTGGAAGGAACACCTGGCTGCCATGGATCACCTTCGCCAGGGAATCCACCTGCGCTCCTACGCGCAGAAGAATCCGAAACAGGAATACAAGCGCGAGGCCTTCGAGATGTTTGGCGCCATGCTCGAACATATCAAACACGATACGATCAGTATCCTCTCGCGCATCCGCATCCAGACCGAACAGGAACTCGACGACACGGCCGAGCGACGCCGCGCGGCAGAGGCGTTGCGCTTCCAGCACGCGCAGGCCTCGGCACTCGGCGGTCAACCGGCGGCCGCGCCCGTTCCGCCCACTCGGCACGGGCAGCCCGCGGGGCCGGGCCAGGAGGAGCTTGCCTCCCGGCAGACCGCGCCGTTCGTCCGCGAGGGACCGAAGGTGGGCCGCAACGAGCCCTGTCCCTGCGGCTCGGGCAAGAAATACAAGCAGTGCCACGGCAAGCTGCAATAGTGCGCGTTACCCGGGCAGGCTCCCGGGCTTGAATCGTTTCCGGGTCGCGGCGGGAATCCTGCGCGACGACGCGGGCCGCGTCCTGATCGCACAAAGGCTGGAAGACGGCCCCTTCGATGGCCTCTGGGAGTTTCCGGGTGGCAAGATCGGCGCCGGGGAGCGGCCGATGGAAGCACTCGCGCGCGAACTGGCCGAGGAACTGGGTATCCGCGTCACGACGGCGCAGCCATTCCTCGACCTATGCCACCAGTACGCCGATCGCGAGGTCCGACTGTGGTTCTTCCTCGTCACCGAGTGGCAAGGCGAGCCGCGCGGCATCGAGCAACAGGCATTGCGCTGGGTACACGCCCGGGAACTCGATGCGGACCTCCTGCTGCCGGCAGATAGGGCGGTCGTCGAAGCACTGCAGACCCTGTAATACGGAATCGCGGCTGAAGCCGTTCCTACAGATGCTGCTGCTGTCAGGCAATTCCCGTAGGAGCGGCTTCAGCCGTAATCCGCGTGTTCGTTCCGTGCGCCTCTACCGACTCAGCAGATGCTGAGCTTGAAGGGGACGTCGTGGCCAGTCTGCACGGCGCGGTGGTCGATCGTGGACCACTCGAGGAAGCGCACCGTGAAGCGGTGCGGGCTGCCGCTGATCTCCGGGTAGAGCGTGTTGTCAGGCCTGAGGCTTATGCGCAGCAGACGGCAGTTCGCGTCTTTCTGCATGCTGTGCTGATACATGCCGTTGATCGCGACTTTGTCCTGCGGCCTGGCGCTCTCCCGGATCAGCCAGAGTATCTCGGACACGGCGTCGCAGAGCGGACGCATCGCGGCGATCCAGCGCGCGATGTCACGGGACCGGCGTTCGAACGGCTGCCTCAGCCAGTGATTGTATTCGGGCAGATCGAATTCGCAGGTACCGCCCGGAATCGTGCTTCGATTCTTGATGGCATTGAGGAAGTCGGATTCCTTGAGCGGCTGCAGAAATTGTGCTCCGATCGAGTCGACCTCCGCGCGGCTCTCGACGAGATTGCGCATGAGGGCATCGAGCCGCCGGGAATCCACGCCGGGCTGACTCTGAAAGCGCTCCAGGGCGCCGAGTTGATAGTCCAGCTCCTTGTGCACCTCGCTGCGCACGTCGCCGCGCGACAGGATCGCCATGATCTCCAGCAGACCGGCAATCGTCGCTCGCGTCGCCCAATTGCTGTCGAGCTCGCTGTTGTGGAGCAATTGCTGGTACAGGAATTCGAGCCGCATGAACGTGCGCATGCGCTCGGAGACGGGCTGTTCGTAGCAGTTGGGGCCGACGGCCGCCGCTCGCGGCGCAACGTGACTCGCGGGTTTCGCCATCGGCGTATTCTGCGCTACCGACTCCGGTCAGGCAAATGTGCTATTTGGCTCCTGCGACGGTGACCCGGGCATTCTTCTCACTCATGTCTCGATCCCGCTCGACGGGAGCTCCCTTCGCTGCGCTTTACTTCGCTCGATGAACGCCCGGGTCACCGCCGTTGCCACCCGAATACTTCCCGTGGAGTGTCGCAACCTGGCGACGGGTAGCCTCGAGGCTGCCGTCGTTGTGGATCACGTCATCGGCGATGGCGAGGCGCTCCTCGCGACTCGACTGTGCCGCGAGCATGCGGCGGGCGCCCGACTCGGATTCTTCGTCGCGGGTCACCAGCCGCTGTATCTGGGCCGACTCGTCACAGTCGACGACGAGTACGCGGTCGACGAAATCCCTGAGCGGCGATCCGACCAGCAGGGGTACGACGATGAGCTGGTAGGGGCCGCCGGCCGATTCCGCGCGCCGTACGGTCTCGGCACGGATGCGCGGGTGGACGATCGCCTCCAGCCGCCGGCGCTCGTCGGCATCGGAGAAGATCCGCTGGCGCAGGGCGCGGCGGTCCAGCGCGCCGTCGTCGCGGATGACGTCGGCGCCGAATTGGGTGCGAATGGCCTCCAGTGCGGGTTGACCTTTGGCGACGACTTCGCGTGCGATCGCGTCTGTATCGATGACGATCGCTCCAAGTTCCTCGAACATCCGGGCAACCGTGGACTTGCCGCTGGCGATCCCGCCGGTGAGCCCGACCCGCAGCGGTGCCTCGGATTTTCGCTCCCCGCCCGGCACTTACGCGAACAGGTCGAGGTAGGCGTCGGTGATCGCATCCCCCCAGAGCATCGCGATCCAGCCCGCCGCGGCGAGATACGGGCCGTACGGTATCGGTACGCTGCGATCACGACCCCGGAACAGGATCAGGGCGATTCCGACGATCGCGCCCACGACCGCGGAAAGCAGGATGATCATCGGCAGGTCGCGCCATCCCAGCCAGGCGCCGAGAGCGGCCAGCAACTTGAAGTCGCCGTATCCCATCCCTTCCTTGCCGGTCACGAGCTTGAAGAGCTGATAGACGCACCAGAGGCTCAGATAGCCGGCCACGGCGCCGACGATGGCGTCCCGCGGTGCGATGAACAGCGTATCCGCCCCGGCCAGGGGATGGAACAGGCTCATCACAAGGCCCAGCCAGAGCAGGGGATACACGGTCGCGTCCGGGATGATCTGGTGGTCGGCATCGATCAGGCTGATCGAGACCAGAAAGCAACTCGCGACGATCGCCATCAATGCTTCCCAGCCGAAGCCGAAGCGCCAGGCACAGACCGCCGCAAGCAGTGCCGTCAGGAGTTCCACGAGCGGATAACGAATCGAGATCCTCGTGCCACAACTGGCACAGCGGCCGCCGAGTACCAGGTAGCTGATCACCGGGACGTTGTCGCGGGCCCTGATCATCGTGCCGCAGGCCGGGCATCGCGAGCGCGGCACGACGAGATTGAAAGGGCCTTCGGGTAAGACTGCGGACGGCGCATCCGCAAGTTCCGTGCACTGCTCACGCCACTCGCGTTCCATCATCACGGGCAGCCGGAGAATGACGACGTTGAGAAAGCTCCCGACCAGGAGCGCGAACGCGAAGACGACGGCGATGAAGATCGCGGGCGACTGCGCCAGGAGTTCCGCCATTTTGATCCTCGCTCAAACGAAAGCGGCGCCCGGAGTTTCCCCCGGACGCCGCCGTAATGCAAACGCCGCCTCGCTAGATCACTGCGCCCATCTTGAAGATCGGCAGGTACATCGCGACGACGAGGCCGCCGACGAGTACACCGAGGATCGCCATGATCATCGGTTCGAGCAGACTGGACAGGTTGTCGACCGCGTTATCGACGTCTTCCTCGTAGAAATCCGCCACTTTCGACGACATGTCGTCGAGAGAGCCCGACTCTTCACCGACCGCGATCATCTGGTTGACCATGTTGGGGAACAGCCCCGTGTTCTCCATCGCCTGCTGCAGGCGCTGACCGGTCGAGACCTCGTCCTTCATTTGCAGTACGCCGACCTCGTAGACGATATTGCCGGTGGCGCCGGCGACCGATTCCAGCGCTTCGACCAGCGGCACACCGGCCGAGAACATCGTCGAAAGCGTCCGCGCATAACGTGCGATCGCCGCCTTCTTGAGGATGGGACCGATGATGGGGATCTTCAGCATCATGCGGTCGAGGAAGTGCCGCATCGGCCGCGAACGCTTCTTGAAGTAGAAGAATGTGGCGATACCGATACCGATGAGGATCGCCAGGTAGAAGCCTTTCTCCCGGACGAAGATCGACAGGTCGATGACCTTGCGGGTGAATACCGGCAGGTCGGCTCCGAAGCCCTGGAACAGGTCCTCGAAAGCCGGGATGACGAAGATCAGCAGGATCGTCGTCACCACGAACGCGACGACCAGGACCGCGGCCGGATAGGTCAGCGCCTTCTTGATCTTTTTCTTCAGGGCCTCGGTCTTCTCCTTGTAGGTGGCGATCTTGTCGAGCAACGTCTCGAGTGCGCCGGCCTGCTCACCCGCCTCGACGAGGTTGATCACAAGGTCGTCGAAATAGATCGGGTATTTGGCCATCGCCTCGGCGAGCGAGCTGCCGCCCTCGACGTCGGCCTTGACGGCGAGGATCAGTTTCTGCATTCCGGCATTTTCGTGGCCGGTGCCGACGATCTCGAACGACTGCACCAGCGGGATGCCCGCCGCCAGCATCGTCGCGAGCTGGCGCATAAAGATAGCGACGTCGCCGGGCGTGACCTTGCTCGATTTGGCGAACAGGCCTCTGCTTTCCTTCTTGATGCGGCTCGGCACCACGCCCTGTCGGCGCAGATCGGCACGCACGGCAGCCTCGTTGGTCGCCATGCTCTTGCCTTTGACTTTCTGGCCCTTTCGATCCGTGCCCTCCCAGACGAAGGGAACGGTGCTTGCAACTGTTTCAGCCATCTCTCTCGTCCGTTGGCGAACTCAAAAACCTATTCAATTGTAACCCGGTTGATCTCTTCGAGGCTGGTAACGCCTTCCTTGACTTTGTTCAATCCAGCCCTTCTCAAGTCGTAAACCCCTTCTTTTGCGGCCTGCTGGGCAATCTGCATGGCATTGCCGTCTTCCAGGATGATGCGTCCTATCGGCTCCGAAACTTCCATGACCTGGAAAATGCCGACGCGACCCTTGTAGCCGTCGTTGCAGTTCCTGCACCCCTTCGCGCCGTAGATTCTGAGTCCGGCATCGAGGTCCTTGGCGGTAAAGCCTTCCTTCTCGAGGGCTTCGCGGGGGATGTCCTTCTCTTCCTTGCAGCTGTCGCAGAGGCGGCGAGCCAGCCGCTGCGCAATGATCAGGCTGACCGAAGTCGCGATGGCATAGGGTTTCACGCCCATGTCGACGAGACGCGTGAGCGTACGCGGGGCGTCGTTCGTGTGCAGGGTGGACAGGACAAGGTGGCCCGTCTGTGCGGCCTTGATCGCGATCTCGGCGGTCTCGAGGTCCCGGATTTCGCCGACCATGATGACGTCGGGGTCCTGGCGCAGGAAGGCCTTCAGGGCCGAGGCGAAGGTCAGCCCGACCTTGGGATTGACGTTGACCTGGTTGACGCCCGGGAGGTTGATTTCCGCCGGGTCTTCGGCCGTCGAGATGTTGCGGTCGATGGTGTTCAGGATATTCAGGCCGGTGTACAGGGACACGGTCTTACCGGAGCCGGTCGGCCCGGTGACCAGGATCATGCCGTAGGGCTTGGACAGGTGCTTCTCGTACAGCGCCCGCTGATGATCGTCGTAACCCAGCATTTCGATGCCCAGTTTGGCCTGCGACGGATCGAGGATACGCAGCACGATCTTTTCGCCGAACAGGGTCGGGCAGGTATTGACGCGGAAGTCGATCGCCCGGTTCCTGGACAGCCGCATCTTGATGCGCCCGTCCTGCGGCACGCGGCGTTCGGCGATGTCCATGCGCGACATGACCTTCAGGCGGGCACAGACCTTGTTCGCGAGCACCACCGGCGGCTGAGCGACTTCCGAGAGCACGCCGTCCAGGCGGGTTCTGACCCGGAAGAACTTCTCATATGGCTCGAAGTGGATGTCGGACGCGCCTCGCTGGATGGCGTTGACCAGAATCTTGTTGACGAACTTGACGACGGGCGCATCCTCGATGTCGTCCCGCCCCACGACGTCGGCTTCGTCTTCCTCGCTCGCAACGTCGAGTGTCTCGAGATCGAAATCGTCGTCCTCCATCCCCGACATGCTCGTATCGACGGCTTCGATGGCCTTGACGATGCGCTGCTCGAGCTTGTCCTGCTCGACGACGACCGGATCGACCCGCAGCGAAGTCTGGAATCGGATGTCGTCGATAGCGGCGAGGTTGGTCGGATCGGAGATGCCTAGAAACAGCCGCTGACCGCGTTTTACGAGCGGCAGGACGCGGTGCTTGTTGATCATGTTCTGATCGACGGCACGCACGACATCGATATCGACTTCGACGGCGTCCAGGTCGAGCAGGGGTACGCCGAACTCGTGGGACGCCGCAACGGCGATCGAGCGGGCACTGGCGAGTTCGTTATTGACCAGGTAGGCGACGAGTGGCTGGCGTTCCTTCTTCGCGGCCTCGGTCGCTTCGACGAGCTGATCCTCCGAGATAAGTCCGTCCTGGACGAGCCGGCGCGGCAGGCCTGCGAGATTGGATTGGGATGCCGTGACTGCCATACTGCTACCGGGGCTCGACGCTGTCTGCGGACACTACAGTCTCACTGATCCAAGTGCCCGGATCAACTGCATTTTGTGCGGCTCATCACACAAACTGAATTTCATTACGTCAAGCGCTCTGAAAACCCGTCCACGGCCCATTCCGGTGGATTCCCGGCGGCCTACCGACAATTGCTGGGCAGGTAGCGCGAATCGAACGTCGGCGGCACGTGGACCGCGGTCACGCCGCCGCCCGACATCTCGGTCGCGCCGGCGCCGCCCGGCGCGGGCGCGTTGCCGCAGCGCCAGAGGATGCTGCCGGTGCCCGAGGTATAGGGCGTCACGGACAGCGTCTTGCCCGAGATCTCCGCGTTCGCGTCGTTGCCGAAAGTAATCTGGATACGGCCGTCGATGATGTCGACCGCGGAGACGTAATTGCCCTGCGTATCGCTCCCGAGCGGGGTCATCCCCGCCGCGGCGCGATCGGCCGGCGGGCGGCCGGCCTCATTGTAAGCATCGACCACCGGCGACTTGGCGCCGGCCGCCATGTTCAGGCCCTCGGTCACCTGTGCGCGGATCGTGTAGGTCTGATAGGCGGAGATGGCGAGACTGGCGAGTATGCCGATGATCGCGACGACGATCATCAGTTCGATCAGCGTGAAACCTCTGGACTTCGTCTTCATGTGCAGTCTTCGCCGGATTGACTCGTCGGATGACGCCCGTTTCGAAGCCGGAAAAAGAGAGCCCCGGACCAGGCCGGGGCTCTCGGCTTCCTCAAGAAGCAATAAGCTCCCGAAGTACGGCGCCTGTTACGTGCGGCAGGCAGCCGGCAGCCACTTGTTCTGGATAGTGGCGCTCGAGCAAACCCAAGCCACAGATCCCGGGTTGGTGGTCGTCGGTGTGAGCAGCAGTGTAGCGCCGTCAATTTTCGAGTTGGCCTTGAAAGTGCCAGTGCTCGAATAGGTCACCGTGATCACGCCGCCGGTGACGTCAACGTCCGACACGTAATTTCCGATGATCGTGTTGGACGCGGCGATGCCGGCTTCCGTGTTCGACGTGGGCACAACGCCCCGATCCTGGTAGTACTCCGTGACCGCGACCTTGGCGCCGCCGGAAAGCTGCAGGCCTTCCGAGACCTGGGCGCGGATCGTGTAATCCTGGTAGGCCGGAATCGCGATGGCCGCCAGGATACCGATGATCGCCACGACGATCATCAGTTCGATGAGCGTAAAGCCCTGTTGCTTCTTCATTTGTCTATCTCCATGAAAATGAGTTGGTGTATTCAATACGGCACCTTGCCCGTACGAATCAATAAGCAAGGCCCGTGCCAGCTTGGCGCCGTGTGTCTTAAGCCATTGAATTTAAAGCTTTCCCGCCCCGTAGCGGGATGCCGGAAGCGGCTCGATTCGGGCCCTGGTGCGGCCCAAAATTGTCATAAGCTGACAAAGTTTGTCAGTCCGTCGCTCAAATCGCACGGCGCTTATGACAGATCGCCGACAGCCTGCTAGTCGATGCCGAGCTTCTTGATCCGATAGCGCAATTGCCGGAACGACAGCCCGAGCAGCTTGGCTGCCGCGGTCTTGTTGTAGCGAGTCTTCTCGAGGGCCTCCACGATCGCCTGGCGCTGCACGTCTTCAACCTGGCCGTCGAGGCCTGCATTCGCCGCCGATACCGCATTTTCGGACCCGGCCGCCTGTTTGAGACTCAGGTCGCCTTCCGCGATGGTGCCGGTCGTGCACAGCGTTACGGCGCGCTCGAGCACGTTCTCGAGTTCGCGCACGTTGCCCGGGAAAGCATAGGTGAGCAAGGCTCGCTTCGCGCCGTCGTCGAGCCTGGCCTTCGCCCCCAGCCTGGCGAGGATATGGCCGGCAAGCTGCAGGACGTCTTCCCCGCGGTCGCGCAGGGCCGGCACGTGCAGTTCGATCACGTTGATGCGGTAGTAGAGATCCTCGCGGAATTCTCCGGCGGCCACGAGTTGCCCGAGATTGCGGTGCGTCGCCGAGAGGATACGCGCGTCCGCCGGCACCTCGCTCGCCGAGCCCACCGGGCGGACCGTTTTCTCCTGGATCACGCGCAGCAGTTTCACCTGCATGGCAAGCGGCAGATCGGCAATCTCGTCGAGGAACAGCGTGCCGCCGTCGGCGCTCTGTACCAGCCCGACCTTGTCGTTCACGGCGCCGGTGAAACTGCCTTTGCGGTGGCCGAAGAACTCGCTTTCCATCAGCTCCGACGGGATCGCCCCGCAGTTGACCGGCACGAAGGGCCCTTCGGCCCGCGGGCCGCTGTCGTGGATGAGGCGCGCCACGAGCTCCTTGCCGGTGCCGGACTCGCCCGAGATATGGACCGGCGCCTGCGAGCGGGCCACCTTGTCGATCATCTCGCGCAGCCCCTGCATGGGCCCGGATTCCCCCAGCAGGCGCGCCTGCCGGTCCGTGGCGGTGCCGCCGACTTTCAGGGCGTTCTCGACGATGTTGCGGAGATTGTTGAGGTCGAGCGGCTTGGAGATGAAATCGAACGCGCCGAGCTTGAGTGCCTGTACGGCGGTCTCGACGTTGCCGTGTGCCGTAATGACGGCCACCGGCACACCCGCCGCGTTGGACTGCATCCATTCGACCAGTTCCAGGCCGTCGCCGTCCGGCAACCGCATGTCGGTCAGGCACAGGTCGAATCGCTTCTCGCCGAGCAGTGTCTTCGCGCTGCTGACGTCGCCTGCCGTCGCCGTGCGGATGTCCATGCGCCCGAGCGTGAGGGTAAGGAGTTCGCAGATGTCGGGCTCGTCGTCGATGACGAGCGCAAGCGGCTGGCTCATGGTCGATCCGTGTCCCAACGTTCCGGGTCGGCAAATACGATACGGAAGATACTGCCTCCGCCGGGCCGGTCAAGGTACAGCAGCGTAGCCCGGTTCAATTCACATAACTCGCGCGATATGTAGAGGCCGAGGCCGGTCCCGCCGGAACGTTCGGTGTAGAAGGGTTCGAACATCTTCTCGGCGGTCGCCGCGTCCACGCCGAGTCCGTGGTCGCGGACCTCGATGTAGGGCCGTCCCTGCTGTCCCTGCAGGCGATCCGCGCCGAGCTCGACGAGTATTCCGCCGGTCTCGCTGGCGTACTTGACGGCGTTGTCGCACAGGTTCCACAGGATCTGGCGCAGGTGGGAGCGGTCCATCCGCACCTCGAGATCTTCGGGCACGTCGCCGACCGACATTTCGCCTTCCTGCAGCTCCAGCGTACGCTCGAACTCGAGCGCGAACTCCCGCAACCACGGCCCGACGGAAAGGCGCTCGGGGCGCCCGGATTCCCGCCGGGACAGCTGCAGGACGTTGTCGATGATGTGGCTGACCCGCTCCGAATGGGTCTGGATAATCTCGGTCAGGCGTTTGTCGTCGGCCTTCATTTCATTCGATTCGGCCAGCAGCTGCGCGGCGTGGCTCATCGCGCCAACGGGATTGCGGATCTCGTGCGCGATGCTGGCACTGAGGCGTCCCAGCGAGGCGAGTTTCGACTGCTGCACGCGTGCATTCATGAGGCTGGCGTCCTCCAGGAACACCAGTACGGGGCCGTGACGCTCACCGTCCTTCGCCAGCGGCGCAAGATGTGCCGTGATGCGCAGGCTGTTGCCTTCGTTGTTGATGGTGAATTCCTGATGCGCCGACGCCTGCGGGTTATTCCGCCACTCCGGCAGGTAATCGGCGAGCTGGCCGAAGACATTTGCAAGAGAGGTGTCGCGGATCGGGCTCGATGCGCCGAGCAATTGCGTCGCCGAGGCATTGCTCAACCTGACGGTGTCCTGTTCGTCGAGGACCAGGATGCTCTCCCGCAGGTGCTGCACGATGTATTCGTTGAGCTCGGAAAGGTTCTGCAGATCCACGCCGCGCTGGCGGGCCAGTGCCTCGCTGGCCTGGATGCGGCGTCCGAGCGGGCGTGCGGCGAGTGCCATCGCGAAAATGATGGCGCTGAGGATACCGGCCGCCGGGTAGTTCGCCACGGTAGCGCCGCCCTCGAACTGCGACAGGGCCTGCTGGCCGAGGATCGCGAAGGTGGCGATCGCGGCGAGGATAACCGGCAGGCGTACGGCCAGCACCAGGCTGCCCGCTCCGATGAAGACGATGAGCAGGCCGCCCAGGCCGCTCGAGATGCCGCCGCTGGCGTGCATCAGCGCCACGATCGCGACGATGTCGACGAGCGACAGCGCGATGGCCTGTGCGCCGGCGCCGAACCAGCGACTGCGCAACGAGTACGCGGACACGACGGCAATGGCAAAGTAAGCGGCCGCCGTGACCCAGAACAGGACCGGATAACGATCGCCGAAGATGCGCTGGTCTCCGCCCGCGAGGAACAGGGCGAGCAGCGCGGCCGCGATCATGAGCCGGAACGCATTCAGCGTGGCCAGCACGCGCCAACCCAGATCCGGCTCATCGGACGCCCGCTGCAACAGTGCATCACGACTGGAGCGAATGGTTTGCCAACCGGGGCTGTCCGAAACTGCTTTTATCACGAGGAGCCTGTCCGGGTAATTCGCCCGGGAGATCGTCGGTCGTTCGGCGTTGCGCCGATTGTAGACGAAGGCCGGACACATTGCGGCGAATTCCGCTTTGCGTCGTCTGGCCGTTTGCTACAAAATACGCCGGGTCTTGTGCGGCCTGCCGCACGTCACTGACAGTAACCTCCATGAACCTGCACGAGTATCAGGCGAAGCGACTGTTCGCGGATTACGGCATACCGGTGCCGCACGGCTTGCCGGCGGACACACCCGAAGCGGCCGTCGGCGCGGCCCGTGAACTCGGCGGGGATGTCTGGGTCGTGAAGGCCCAGGTCCATGCCGGCGGACGCGGCAAGGCGGGCGGCGTGAAACTGGCGCGAAGCACCGGGGAAGTCGGCCAACTCGCGCAGGGAATGCTGGGCAAACGGCTCGTCACGCATCAGTCCGGTCCCGACGGCTTGCCCGTGAACCTCGTGTACGTCGAGCAAGGCTCGGACATCGCCCGCGAGTTGTACCTGTCCATGCTCGTCGACCGCCAGGTGAGCCGGGTAGCCTTCATCGCCTCGGCCGCCGGTGGCATGGACATCGAGACCGTCGCGGCAAAGACGCCGGAGAAGATATTCACGGTCGCCGTCGCTCCCGATGCCGGCCTGCTGGATTTCCAGGCGCGCCGGCTCGGCTTCGGGCTCGGCCTGGACAAGGGGCAGATGGGGCAGTTCGCCGACCTGATCCGGCGCATGTATCGGTTGTTCGTGGAATGCGATGCCAGCCTGGTCGAAGTCAATCCGCTGATCGTCACGGGGGCGGGCGATATCGTCGCGCTGGACGCTAAGATCAACATCGACGGCAGCGCCCTGTTCCGGCATCCCGACCTCGCGGAATTGCGCGATCCGACTCAGGAAGACCCGATGGAACGCGAGGCTGCGAAGCACGACCTCAATTATGTATCGCTGGAGGGCAACATCGCCTGCATGGTCAACGGCGCCGGACTCGCGATGGCGACGATGGACCTGATCAAGCTGCAGGGCGGCGAGCCCGCGAATTTCCTCGACGTCGGCGGCGGAGCGACGAAGGAGCGCGTAACCGAAGCCTTCAAGCTCGTGCTTTCGAACAAGAACGTGGCGGCAATACTCGTGAACATCTTCGGCGGGATCGTGCGCTGCGACCTGATCGCCGAAGGGATCATCGACGCGGTCAGGGAGGTCGGCGTCTCGGTACCCGTGGTCGTGCGCCTCGAGGGCACTAACGTCAAGAAGGGCCGGGAACTGCTGTCGGGCAGCGGTCTCGACATCATCACGGCGGATGATCTCACGGATGCGGCGAACAAGGCCGTCGCGGCGGCGGCCTGATTTCGGCTCATGAGCATACTCGTCGACAAGAACAGCAAGATCGTGTGCCAGGGCATCACCGGCAGCCAGGGCACTTTCCACACGCAGCAATGCATCGAATACGGCACGCAGGTCGTGGCGGGGGTGACGCCTGGCCGCGGCGGCCAGGAACACGTCGGCGTCCCGGTGTTCGACACCATGCTCGAAGCGGTGAGCGAGACCGGCGCGGACGTCAGCATGATCTACGTACCGCCGCCATTCGCCGCCGATGCGATCCTCGAAGCGGCGGACGCGGGCATCGGGCTCGTCGTCTGCATCACCGAAGGAATCCCGGTGCTCGACATGGTTAAAGTCAAGTCAGCCCTGCGCGACTACGACTGCCGGCTCATCGGCCCGAATTGCCCGGGCATCATCACGCCCGGTCAATGCAAGATCGGCATCATGCCGGGCTTTATCCACCAGGCGGGACGCATCGGCATCGTCTCACGGTCCGGCACCTTGACTTACGAGGCGGTCTATCAGACCACGGTCAAGGGCCTTGGCCAGACGAGCTGTGTCGGCATCGGCGGCGATCCGGTGCGTGGGCTCAACTTTATCGATTGCCTCGAGTTGTTCGAGGCCGATCCGGACACGGACGGCATCATCATGGTCGGCGAGATCGGCGGCAGTGACGAGGAGGCCGCCGCGGAGTACATACGAGCGCACGTCTCCAAGCCCGTCGTTGCGTACATCGCGGGCGTGACGGCGCCGCCCGGCAAGCGCATGGGTCACGCGGGGGCCATCGTCGCCGGCGGCAAGGGGACGGCAGCCGACAAATTCGAGGCACTCGAAGCGGCCGGCGTGGCCACGGTCCATTCGCCGGCCGAACTGGGCAGCAGGATGCTGGAGGTACTCGGTAGCTGAATCGGACCGGCGCCATGAAGAACAAGGTGAAGGTCGCTCTGGCACAAGTCGACATGGTCGTCGGCGACGTGCCGGGCAATACGGCCAGGATCCTCGATTACGCGGCCCGGGCGCGCGACGAGCTGCACGCCGACCTGGTCGTGTTCCCGGAACTCAGCGTGTGCGGCTATCCTCCGGAAGACCTGTTGTTCCATGCCGGACTGCGCAAGCGTGCCGAGAACGCGGTCACCGAGATCCGCGATGGCGTCCGGGGCATCGCCGTGCTCGTCGGATTCCCGGAGTACGTCGACGACCGCATCTACAACAGCTGTGCCGTGTTCGCCGACGGCAGGCTGCTTGCCGGTTACCGGAAGCGAATCCTGCCCAATTACCGGGTCTTCGATGAAGAACGGTACTTCAAGGCCGGCAGGGAGGCCGCCGTGTTTCGTCTCAACGGCATCGCGATCGGCCTCGCGATCTGCGAAGACGTCTGGCAACCGGGACCGCTGGCCGATGCCCGTTCGGCGGGTGCGGAATGTATCATCGCCATCAACGGTTCTCCATACGAACTCGAGAGTCAGCAGAAACGGGAAGGCGTGGTCCGCAAGCGCGTTGCCGAGACGGCGATACCGGTCGTCTATGTCAACACCGTAGGCGGCCAGGACGAGCTCGTATTCGACGGCGGCTCCTTCGTCATGGACGCGGACGGGGACGTCACTTTCCGTGCACCGGCCTTCGAGGAGGGCCTGCATTCCGTGATGCTGCTGGGAGGAGCGGGCGGCATAGAGCCGGAGGCAGGCAAGCTCAGCGACTACCTCCCGAGGGAAGCGAGCGTGTACGGCGCGCTGATCACCGGCACGCGCGACTATGTCCGGAAGCACGGCTTCCCCGGCGTCATCATCGGCCTGTCGGGCGGTATCGACTCTGCCCTGGTTCTGGCCATCGCCTGCGATGCCGTCGGCCGCGACAAGGTACGCGCCGTCATGATGCCGTTCCGATACACGTCCAACATGAGTCAGGAGGACGCACAGAAACAGGCCAGGCTGCTCGGCGTCCGCTACGACGTTATCCCGATCGCGCCTATCTACGACAGCGTCGTCAAACAGCTCGCACCGGTCCTCGAAGGGGCAGCGCAGGATGCAACCGAAGAGAACATCCAGGCACGTTGCCGCGGGTTGTTGCTGATGGCGATCTCCAACAAGACCGGGCGCATGCTGCTTACCACCGGCAACAAGAGCGAGATGGCCGTCGGATATGCGACGCTCTATGGCGACATGGCCGGGGGCTTCGCGCCGATCAAGGACTGCAGCAAGACACTCGTTTACCGGCTGGCGAATTACCGGAACTCATTGGGCGATGCAATACCGGCGCGCGTCATCACCCGCCCGCCATCCGCAGAGCTCAGGCCGGGGCAGCGCGACAGCGATTCACTGCCACCGTACGAGGTCCTCGATCCGATACTGGAGTTCTTCATCGAGCGGGATCTCTCGGTCGAGGAGATCGTTCGGCACGGATTCGAACGCGAGACGGTGATCCGGGTACTCGAACTCGTCAAGCGCAACGAATACAAGCGCCGGCAGGCACCGCCGGGCATCCGCATCAGTAGCAGAGCGTTCGGGCGGGACTGGCGCTATCCGATCACGTCGGGATATGTCTTCCCGGGCTGACGACATGGATCTGCCGGACGTGACCGTTATCGTCCCTGTCCTCGACAACGAAGGCGGGCTCCGGGAATGCCTGCAAGGACTGCAAGCGCAAACCTACCCTCGAGACTCAGTAACGATCGTCGTGGCCGACAACGGTTCCTCCCCGCCGCTGGACGCCGGCCGACTGGGGCTTCCGGGCGTGGCGATCGTCCGCTGCGAGCGGCCCGGTTCGTATGCGGCGCGCAACGAGGGCGCCCGCGAGGCACGCGGCCCGGTCCTCGCCTTCACGGACGCCGACTGTATCCCCGACGCCGACTGGATCGCGCGAGGCGTGGCGGCGCTGGGGGCCGGCGACGCCAATAGCATAGTCGGTGGGGAAGTCCTGTTCCAGGAGACGAGATCGCGAAGTGGTACATCGTTATACCAGTTGGCGAGCGGGTTCGGTCAGCAAAGGAACATCGAGTGCAGGGGGTTTTCTGCAACGGCAAACCTATTCTGCACGGAGCAGCAGTTTCGCAACATCGGTCCTTTCGACGAAACCCTGTTCTCGGCCGGCGACCGGGAATGGTGCTGGCGGGCGCAGAGCCGGGGCATCGGTGTGCGATTCGAGCCGCGCTGCGTGGTGCGCACCTTGCCACGTGTCCGTTTACGCGATGCGATCCGGCAGGCGCGGCGAGTGGCAGCAGGCCGCGCACAGCTCGGAGCTCGCAAAAGCTCCAATTCAGAGGGCTTGCGGCGAGAGCGCAATCTTTCCGAATCGATTTCGTGGGTCTGGTCGATTCAGAGTCTTTCCGTTCGGGACCGGGTTCGAGTATTGGCCGCTGCAGCGGCGATTCGAATCGCTGCTGCAGCGGAGGGCATCCGGTTGCGCCTTGGCGGGCCTGCGGAGCGACGATGATCGATTCTATCTCGGTAGTCATGCCGGTTTTCGAAGATGGCGCGCGTGCGCTGGCCGCGATTCGATCATTGCTCACTCAGGATCTCCCTTCCGATATGCTGCTCGAAATCGTGGTCGTCGATGACGGCTCGCGGGATAGCACAGCCACTCTCATTGCGGGGCTTACAGATGAGCGCGTCGAACTGGTGCGTTCCGCGGAAAATCGCGGCAGGTCCGAGGCCCGAAACCTGGGCGCGCGGCGTGCGAGGTCGCCCTTCCTCGTGTTCATCGACAGCGACTGCATGCCGGCAACGGACCGATTGCTGGTTGAACATGCCGCGTCCCTGAGAATGGGTGCCGTCGCCAGCGTCGGGTTTGTGGCGGGGTCCGGCGAAGGCTTCTGGGACCGTTATCAGTGGGACGCGTCTCTCCGCCGCGAACGGCAGTTCCGGAATGGCTGCACGTATTCGGGGAGCTCACAAAACCTGGCGGTCCTCAAATCAGCGTTCGAGGAGATTGGCGGATTCGACACGGGATTTCGAAACTACGGTTTCGAAGACCGCGATCTGTTACTTCGGCTGGCAGACAACGGAGACATAGTCTGGACTCGTGGCGCCGGCGTCCGGCATCTTGATGCGGTGGTCTTGGGTGCGATCTGCCGCAAGATGGCCGAGTCCGGCGAAACCAGCGCCGGTCGATTCGCGGAGCGCCATCCGGCGGCCTACCGGGCACTGGGCTATGCAGCCTTCGACTGCCGGCGCAGGCCCTGGTTGAAACCTCTCGCGAGCCTGTTGGGGCCCGGCATGCCGCGGTTTGCGGAACGTATCGAACCGCTACTGCACATGCGCTGGATCCCCTATCCGTTGCGCAAGGGAATCGTCAAACTCGCAAGCGGCCTGTCGTTCCTATACGGCACCAAGCGAGCCGCCGGCTAGGACCTCACGTCGGATTCGCCCAGGCACTCTTGTATTGCGGTCCAGTAGCGTTCGGCGACGACGGGCCAGTCAAATTCCTCCCGCGCCCTGCCCAGCGCAGCGGACGACAGGTCCCTGCGCAGCGCGGCGTCCCCGAGCAGTTGCAGAAGCGCGCGAGCGAGCGCGCCTGCATCGTCCGGTGGCACGAGCATGCCGGTGACTCCGGACTCGATCCTGGCACGGAATGCCGGCAAATCGCTCGCGATTACCGGACATCCGCAGCCCATGGCCTCGGTGACGACGAGTCCGAACCCTTCCCGTAAGGATGGAGACACGGCGAGCGTAGCTCGTCGGTAAAATTCCGCCAGGCCGCGGTGCGGCGAGGCACCGACGAGATCGACGTGGGCTTCCTGATTGAGGCGCCCGATCCGGGTCTCGATTTCGGCACGTAACGGGCCGTCCCCGACGATGGTCAGCTTCGTTTGCGGCATCGATTTTCGAAGTGTTGCGAAGGCCTCGATCAAAACGGTCAGGCCTTTGCCGTTGACCAGCCGACCAACGAAGAGGATTTCATTGTCGCGGCGCAGGTCCGGGTCCTGCGGTGGCGTGAACAGGGTCTGCAGATCTGTGCCCATGGGTATCACGAGCGTCTGCGATCCCGGAGCGAGCTCGCGGACCCGATCGGCCAGTTCTTCGCTGACCACGGTAACGATTCTGCACCGCTTCAAGGCCCAGGCCTTCAGGGCCCGGAACGGAGCAGCCTGCAAGCCGTGCAGGTCCGTGCCGTGCCCGGTACAAAGCACCGGAACGCGACCGCGTGAAGCTAAACACGCGGCGAGGCCTTGCGGAATGATCCAGTGCGCATGAACGACGTCGGGCTTCCATTCACCGATAGCCTTGTGCGTCGCGCGCAACAGGGCTGCCGCGAAAAATGGCAATTGCAGGCCGCGCAGCGGGTTCTCGCGCAAACGGCCGAGAATCCCGCCGTCGTAGGCAAGCGACTGGTACGCGGGAAGAAAGTAGAGATAGCGTGTGACCGGGACGCCTTCCAGCGTATCACTGCCTGGTGCCCCCGATGCGGCGGGTGCGAGGACCCGCAACTCGGCAAAACGGGAGAGTTGTTTGCAAAGATCAAGAACGAATCGCGGAGCCGTATCGTCAGGACCGCGAGGAAAAGTCGACGTGAGGACCAGCAATCGCGGCTTTCGCCCAACACTCAGCAAGCTGCGTCCTCCGCGTCCAGTCGCTCGATACCTCTGTCTAGGACTTTCTGTACGTCAACGCCGTGATCTGTTCTGAAATCAGGCCGATCAGGAAAACGATGACCGATGCGCTGAAGACCAGGAGACTCATGTTCGTGAATCGTCCGTCCGTCAGGTACGTGTAGAGGTACCAGGCCAGACCCGTGAGGAAGAACGTTCCGCTGATCGGCAAAAAGATTTTCAACGGCGCGTACAGCGTTGCGATCTTGAAGATGATGACGAGGAACCGGATGCCGTCACGGAACGGGCGGATATGACTGGAACCCTGTCGGCGTCTCGGACTGATCGGTTCGAAACAAATCGGATAACCGGAACGCAGGAATGCCATCGTGATCGTCGTCGGGTACGAAAATCCGTTCGGCAGCAGGTAGAGGAATTCCCGGAACAGCTCGGTCCTGACGACACGGAATCCGGAAGTGAGGTCTGCGATTCGCCTGCCACAGAGGAAGGAAGCCACCTGGTTGTAAAAGCCGTTCGCGAACAGGCGGCCTATGTTGCCGTGCGAATCTGCCGTCCGGGCACCGATCGCCATGCTGTATCCTGCCCCGAGTCTTGCGAGCAGCTTGTGGAGTTCACCGGCATCGTGTTGTCCGTCGCCGTCCATCAGCGCCAGCATGGCTCCGCTCGCGGCACGCGCCCCGGTCTTGACGGCGGCACCGTTGCCCAGGCTCTCGGGATGACGGACTACCCTGGCCCCGGCGCCTTCGGCCTTGCTGGCCGTGGCATCGCTCGAACCGTCGTCGACGACGATGACCTCGGCCTCGGGAAACTCGGCCCTGGCCTTCGCGACGACGCCCGCAATGGCCAGTTCCTCGTTCTTGGCCGGGATCACGATACTGAGCCTGTCGGGAATCAACTCGGATTTCATACGCCGTCAATCTCCATTGTCCGGGCCGGGTTTGCCGTCCGGCACCGCCGGAGTCGCTTTTTCCACCTCATCGACGTATTTGCCGAGGCGGTAAAGGTCACGCTGCCAGGCCATCGCCTTCAACGGGTTGCGCGGTGGCTTGTCCTGCTCTTTGTCGATGAATTCGCGTGCCGCCGGGATCCGTCCGTCGCCCACCAGGGCCATGACCATCATGGTATTCAACTCGGAGGAGGGGCGATAGGAGATTGCGGTCCGAAGGTCCTCGATCGCCGCGGCGTCGTCTCCTTCGAAGTGCTCGATCGCCGCGAGCAACTTGTAATGAAACTGGTTGTACTGAGCGTCACCCACATAACGCGGATTGTTCCTCAGTGCGTTGGCGAAATCGGCGACTGTCGAAGCATCGATCCCGGGACAATCGACCCTCGCCACCGTCGTGAACAGCTGTGACAGCATGGTGCCGGCCGAATACGTGAAATCGACGTTTGGCAACGATTGCAGAAGCTCCCGCCGGAGTTGCATGTTGTTTTTTGTCTTGCCGGTGATGCAACCGAGGTTCAGCTGCTGGATCCGGACATAGGCAAACTCCGGGTGTGTGTCCGCGAAGCGTCCCAGCGTCTCGATCGTTCTGGCGGGGCCCTCGGCGGACAACTGGTAGGTTGCCAATTGCGTTACCGCGCGCACCGAGTCCGGGTACTTCGCGGCCCAGTAGTGTGCTGCTAGGGCCGGTTGGCCCCAGATAGACGCGAACGTATGCAGGAAAAAGGCATTCACCAGCAGGTAGCAGGGTAGTGCAACTGCGGCGACGCGGACCCCGCGTTCGGAGCGCGTGAACGCGAAACAGCAGACCGAAAAGACCGGGCCGACCAGCGGAACGTAGTTGCGGTGCTCGAAGTACAGTTCCAGTGGAATTACCGTGGATTCGATCAGATGTCCGGCGACGAACCAGAGGACCGCAAACGCGAACAACGGGTTACGGCGCCGCCGCACTATCGCCAGCGCGACAAGCAGCGGCCACGACAGAAACGCCAGCAGTGTTACTGGATTCGCGAGACTCCGCGCCACTTCAGGCACAGCATGGTAGACACCGAGACGGCCGGGCAGGCCGACGGCCGCCCTGGCGAGGTACTGCCAGAGTATCCCGGACTCGGTGAGTACCCGCTCCCAGCCGTCGAAGCCCTTTCGCAATTCCAGTGAGTGGGAATAACCGGCATGCATCACGAGATAGGCGAGGATCGCAAGTGCCGGCATGTACAGGAACACGGCCTGCCAGGTGTGCCAGTGCGACGACCGCAGGTTGTCGGGCCGACGCAGCAGCGTCCATTCGATAACCAGCACGTAGAGGGGCAGCAGCAAGCCGGATTCTTTGGTCAGCGCGGACAGCAGCGTCCCGGCCACGAGTCCCGCGCTCATACCGGCGATCGCCGCCCTGGGCGAGGCCGGCATGCGGCGGCGGGCGTGCAGGTAAACTCCGAGGCCGAGCAGCAGGAACAGGGCGCTCAATGTCGTCATCCGCTGCACGACGAGCAGCGTCGACGTCGCCAGCACGGGCAGCAGCAGCCATGTGCCCGCGGCCGCGGCCGCCACCCACGCCGAGCGGGCAGTATCGATCGAGCGCAGCCTCGCGAGTCCGAACAGGCACCAGGCCAGCGCCGCGCCGTTCAGCAGGTGAATCAGGACATTGACCTTCAGGAAGGCCTCGGGACCCTTACTCCACTGCTGCGCCTGCCAGGCGAAAGTGAGCAAGGCGATCGGGCGCCCCAGCGGTCCCGCGTCGCCGGACAACACGAAGTCCCAGAACGCGTCCTTCGAATCGATGTTGGCCAGGCCGGCCAGATTGGATACGTCGTCGAGTTCGAAGTTGCCGTTGAAAGCGGGTCGATAACAGAACCAGACCCCGACGAGGACGACGGCAAGCAAGATCAGCGGCAGTCGGGCCCCTGCGGACTGGAGTGGATTCGAGTTGTTGGAAGGAAGCATCGAATTCCCCATCCGCTCATCATGAATCGACCGCTATTCTAGCAGCCGGTGGTCCCGCGGGTGCCCGAATGCCGGTGTCCTGTCCGCCGGACGGGCCACTAGCTCTGATTGGGGAAATTTTTCGCCAGTACGCGCCGCGTGTCCTGGGCGAGGTCGTCCATGCCGAGTTTTTCGTACGCCGCCGCCATGATCTTCAGCGATTCGGCATTGCCGGGCGAGCCGTTGTATTCTTCGAGCGCGCTCTTCGCGCGGTTCAGCGCCGCGATGTACGCACCCCGCCTCAGATAATAGTCCGCAACGTGATTCTCGTAGGCTGCCATTCGGTTGCGCAGGAATATCAGGCGTTGCTCGGCGTCGGGTGCGTAGACGCTTGCCGGATAGCGTTCGATCAGCGTCCGCAACGCGGAGTAGGACTGCTGGACGTCCTTCGGCGGACGCGTGCTGATATCCCTGTGAAAGCGCCGTTCCAAAAATCCTGCCTCGTCCTCGAAGTTGGCGAGCGCCTTGATGTAGAGGGCGTAATCGACGTGCGGATCGATCGGATTCTCGCGCATGAAGGTATCCGCCGCCTCGACCGCCTGCTCCTTCTGCCCGGACTTGTAGTAGGAGTACATCAGATCGAGTTGCACCTGGCGGCTGATATCGGAGAACGGGTAGCGCGACTGCAGGGCTTCGAGGATCTGGATGCCACGACGGTAGTTCTTGCGCTCGATCGCGTCCTTGGCCTTCTGGTAGGCATCGTCAACGCTCCCGATCTCTTGCTGTTCGTCATTGTGGGCGCAGCCGGCTGCCAGCCCCAGGCTCAGGAGCAGCGCCAGGAGCAGTACCTTCGGGAAATCGATACCCATGCGCCGGATTGTGTCGATGATATTCATTCCGCCTGGTTCGTTCTGCAGTGCGCCGGCCGGGATCCGCGGTCCGTGGATGGCGCCCCGGCCAGCCAAAGGGGGCGAGTATACCGTAGACTAGAATGCTTCGGTCCCCGCCTTCAGCCATGACGTCAGATACGACAACCCGGATCATCCCCGCCGAGCTGGCCGGCCAGCGGTTGGACCAGGCGCTGGCACGGTTGTTTCCGGAGTACTCGCGGAGCCGGCTCAAGACCTGGCTGTTGGCCGGCACGCTGCGCGTGGACGGCGGTTCCCCGCGGCCGCGCGACCCGGTTCGGGGAGGCGAGAGCGTGCTGCTGCTGGGCGAGCCGGAGGCCGTCGTTGCGGCGGCACCCGAGGCGATGGAGCTCGACGTCGTATTCGAGGACGAGGCGCTGCTGGTCGTCGACAAGCCCGCAGGCCTGGTCGTGCATCCCGGAGCGGGAAATCCGCGCGGCACGCTGATGAACGGCTTGCTGCACCACGCACCGGAACTCGAGGCGTTGCCCCGCGCGGGGATCATCCATCGGCTCGACAAGGACACCAGCGGATTGCTGTTGGTCGCCAAATCGCTGCCTGCGCACACGGCGCTGGTACGCCTGCTCGCGGATCGTGCCATCTCGCGATGGTATCTGGCGGTTTGTACCGGGGTGCTGACCGGAGGCGGGACGATCGACGCGCCGATCGGGCGCCATGCCGCCGATCGCAAACGCATGACCGTGCGCGAGGACGGCAAGAGCGCGGTGACGCACTACACCGTGCTGGAACGATTCAGGGCGCATACTTATATACAGGTGCGCCTGGAGACCGGCCGGACGCACCAGATCCGCGTCCATTTCGCCCATCGCCATCATCCGCTGGCAGGCGATCCGGTCTATGGCGGTCGACCCGTGCTGCCGGCGGGCGCCGACGAGCGGCTGGTCGCGGCATTGCGTGGATTCCGCCGCCAGGCCCTGCATGCCGGGCGGCTGGATTTTCAACACCCGACCAGCGGTGAGATGCTCCGGTTCGAGGCGCCGCTGCCCGACGACTTCGAACGCTTGTTGGCGGCGCTGCGGGAGGACTCGGCATGACCCGACACTGGATACCCGCCAACTGGCCCGCGCCCGATGCCGTCGTCGCCGGCACGACCTTGCGTGATCAGCAATTCGACTTCCCGGCCGAACCCTTTCGGCTCAGGCAGGTACACGGCGTCCGAGCCGTCACGACGGATTCCGACGACTTCGCCGAGGGTCCGCCGGAGGCGGACGCCGTCATCGCACGCCGACCCGGCGATGTCTGTGTCGTTCGCAGCGCCGATTGCCTGCCCGTGCTGCTTTGCGCGGACGACGGGACCGAGGTTGCCGCGGTGCACGCCGGCTGGCGCGGGCTCTCGGGCGGCGTCATCGAGGCAACAGTTGCGCGGATGGCGTCCTCCGGTAGCCGATTGCTCGCCTGGCTCGGTCCGGCCATCTCGCAGGCGGCCTTCGAGGTCGGCGACGAGGTCCGCAATGCGTTCCTCGCGCAGGATCCGGAGGCCGGACCGGCCTTTGTGCGCAACGCGCGCGGCCGCTGGCAGGCGGACCTTTACACGCTCGCGCAGAACCGGCTGGCGCGGCTCGGTGTCGAGCGCATCAGCGGCGGCGGACTGTGTACCTACGCCGATTCGCGGCGGTTTTTCTCGTACCGCCGGGACGGCCCGACCGGCCGCATGGAGAGCTTCGTGTACATCGAGAAGGCTTGAAAATCAGGGCGATGCCGTCATCTCAGGGTGAGTCAGCGGACAGCCGGGCGAGCCGGTTTCGAGGGTATAGTCGATGCGTTTGGACAAACTGACCAGCAAATTCCAGATGGCGCTGGGCGAGGCCCAGTCGCTCGCCGTCGGCCAGGACCACCAGTTCATCGAGCCGGTGCACGTGATGATCGCCATGCTGGACCAGCAGGGCGGCACGGTGCGCGGGCTGCTCACCAAGTCGGGCGTCAACGTGAACCTGTTGCGCTCGCAACTTGGCGAGGCGCTGGACCGCCTGCCGCAGGTCGAGGGCGCCGGCGGCGACGTGCACATCAGCAACGAGCTGAACAAGCTCTTCAACCTGACCGACAAGCTTGCCCAGAAGCGTGACGATCAGTACATCTCCAGCGAGTTGTTCGCGCTGGCCGCGATGGACGACGCCTCGCCCCTGCGCCGGATCATGGAGCAGGCGGGCGCGGTCCGCGGCGCGATCGAGAAAGCGATCGACGATCTTCGCGGCGGGGCTCAGGTGAGCGATCCGAACGCAGAGGACACCCGCCAGGCACTCGAGAAATACACGATCGACCTCACCGAGCGCGCGGAACAGGGCAAGCTCGATCCGATCATCGGCCGTGACGACGAGATCCGGCGCACGATCCAGATCCTGCAGCGGCGGACCAAGAACAACCCGGTGCTGATCGGCGATCCGGGCGTCGGCAAGACGGCGATCGTCGAAGGGCTCGCACAGCGCATCGTCAACAACGAGGTGCCCGAAGGTCTGCGCGGCAAGCGCATCCTGTCTCTCGACATGGGCGCGCTGATCGCCGGCGCGAAATTCCGCGGCGAATTCGAGGAACGCCTGAAGGCGGTACTCAACGACCTGGCCAAGCAGGAAGGGCAGATCATCCTGTTCATCGACGAATTGCACACGATGGTCGGTGCCGGCAAGGCCGAGGGCGCGATGGACGCCGGCAACATGCTGAAGCCGGCGCTGGCGCGCGGCGAGCTGCACTGCGTCGGCGCGACGACGCTCGACGAGTACCGCAAGTACATAGAGAAGGACGCGGCCCTCGAGCGCCGCTTCCAGAAAGTGTTGATCAACGAGCCGAGCGTGGAAGACACGATCGCCATCCTGCGCGGCCTGAAGGAGCGCTACGAGGTCCATCACGGCGTCGAGATCACCGACCCCGCCATCGTCGCGGCGGCGACCCTGTCGCACCGGTATATCTCGGACCGGCAGCTGCCGGACAAGGCCATCGACCTGATCGACGAGGCCGCGTCCCGCATCCGCATCGAGATCGACTCGAAGCCCGAGGAGATGGACCGGCTGGAGCGCCGCATCATCCAGTTGAAGATCGAACGCGAGGCGCTCAAGAAGGAATCGGACGAGGCCTCGCGCAAGCGCCTGGAGGACCTGCAAGCCCAGCTCGGCGAGCTCGAGAAGGAGTTCGCCGATCTGGAAGAGGTCTGGAAGGCAGAGAAGGCCGCGATGCAGGGCACGACGCACATCAAGGAAGAGCTCGAGCGGGCGCGCCTCGAACTCGAGACGGCACATCGCGCGAACGATCTCGCGCGTATGTCCGAGCTGCAGTACGGCCGGATCCCGGAGCTGGAGAAGCAGCTCGCCGAAGCCACCAGGGCCGAGAACCGCGAGACGACGCTGCTCAGGAACAACGTCACCGAGGAAGAGGTGGCCGAGATCGTCTCCAAGTGGACGGGCATCCCCGTCTCGAAGATGCTCGAGGGCGAGAAGGAAAAACTCCTGCACATGGAGTCGACCGTCCAGCAGCGGGTCGTCGGCCAGGACGAGGCCGTCAGCGCCGTCGCGAACGCCATACGCCGTTCGCGCGCCGGGCTGTCGGATCCGCGCCGCCCGATCGGTTCGTTCCTGTTCCTCGGTCCCACGGGCGTCGGCAAGACCGAACTGACCAAGGCGCTCGCAAATTTCCTGTTCGACACCGACGACGCGATGGTGCGCCTGGACATGTCGGAGTTCATGGAGAAACACTCGGTGGCGAGGCTCATCGGCGCGCCGCCGGGCTACGTGGGCTACGAGGAGGGCGGCTACCTGACCGAGGCCGTCCGCCGCCGTCCGTATTCGGTCGTGCTGCTCGACGAGGTCGAGAAGGCGCACCCGGATGTTTTCAACGTGCTGTTACAGGTGCTGGACGATGGCCGCCTGACGGACGGGCAGGGCCGCACGGTCGATTTCCGCAATTGCGTCATCGTCATGACCTCGAACCTCGGCTCGCAGATGATCCAGGAGATGGCCGGCGAGGAACGCTACGAGGACATGAAGGCGGCTGTCATGGAAGTGGTGGGCACCCATTTCCGCCCCGAGTTCATCAACCGCGTGGACGACGTCGTCGTGTTCCACCCGCTCAGCCGCGAGCACATCCGCAAGATCGTCGATATCCAGCTCGGCTATCTGCACGATCGCCTGGCGGAACGCGACATGCGCATCCATCTCTCGGACGATGCGCGCGACAAGCTGGCCGAAGCCGGGTTCGATCCCGTCTACGGGGCGAGGCCGCTCAAGCGGGCGATCCAGCAGCAGGTGGAGAACCCGCTGGCGCAGGAGATCCTGCAGGGCAAGTTCCGGCCGGGCGACGTGATCGAGGTCGGCGTCGCCCAGGACCACCTGGAGTTCAGCAACGCGGCGTAGTGATGCCGAAAATCCTATAATGCCCTGTCCCATGGGAGATTGACGCGTGCCGATCTACGAGTATGCCTGCAGCAACTGCGATCACCGGCTGGATGCGCTGCAGAAGATCAGCGATCCGCCGCTCGTGGAATGCCCCGAGTGCGGCAAGCCCGCGCTGCAGCGGCTGCTCTCCGCGCCGAGCTTCCGGCTGAAGGGCAAGGGCTGGTACGAGACCGACTTCAAAAAGGACAATCAGCGCAACATCGCCGGCGAAAAGGAGCCGTCCGGCAAGTCCGACAAGGAGGCGCCGGCCAAGGCCGACAAGCCCGCGGGGGCGGACGGCAAGAAGGGCGACGCGAAGGGCGGCGATTCGCCGAAGACCCCGTCAAAATCGAAGTCCGCTACGGACTGATGCCGCGATGAAACGTCTGCGTCGTTACCTCATCGCCGGCCTGCTCGTGCTGCTGCCGGTCGGTGTCACGTTCGTCATCATCCGCTTCCTCGTCGGCCTGATGGACAAGACCCTGCTGCTGATTCCGACGCCGTACCGGCCGGAGACGCTGCTCGGCTTCGAGATCCCGGGGCTCGGTGTGCTGCTGACCTTCGTGCTGCTGATCGTCACCGGGATCTTCACCGCCAACATCGTCGGGCGCAGTTTCGTGCATTACGGCGAACGGTTGATGGAACGCATCCCGATCGCCCGAACGATCTACTCGGCCGCCAAGAACTTCGCCGAGATCGTGCTCTCGGATTCGGGCAATGCGTTCAAGAAAGTGCTGCTCGTCGAATACCCTCGCAAGGGCATCTACACGCTGACCTTCCAGACCGCCACGGACATCGGCGAGATCCAGGGCCGCACCGGCGAGGACGTGATGTGCTGTTTCGTGCCGACGACGCCAAACCCGACGTCCGGTTTCATCATCATCGTCCCGAAGAAGGACGTGATCGAGCTCGACATGGAAGTCGACGAGGCGGTCAAGCTGATCATGTCCCTCGGCGTCGTCGTGCCGCGCTGGACCAAGCAGCAGACCGCCGAGCTGCCCCTGAAAATGCCCGAGACGGATGCGTAGGGATCGCGGCTGAAGCCGCTCCTACGGATCCTGATCAACTTCGGTGTCTGACCAGCATCTGCAGGAGCGGCTTCAGCCGCGATGCGTGCCGTCGTCGTCCCGCCGGCCAGTCGCAGCATCCGTAGGAGCGGCTTCAGCCGCGATCGAGACGGCCGTCTCGTGTGAAGCGCTGTCAGGCAGTTGTAAAAGACCCCCCCGGGCCGTAACATTCCGCCTCTTTTTTGAGCCCGGGCGGGACAGGGCGATGCGCAGCCATTATTGCGGGCAGGTCGATGAATCGCTGATCGGGCAGGAAGTCTCGGTCTGCGGCTGGGTGCACAGGCGCCGGGACCACGGCGGCGTCATCTTCGTCGATCTGCGCGATCGCGAGGGGCTCCTGCAGATCGTATTCGATCCGGACCGGCCCGAGATATTCGCCGAGGCCGAGCGCATCCGCAGCGAATTCGTGCTCGCCGTCCGGGGTCTCGTCCGGCAACGGCCCGAAGGCACGATCAACCCGCACATGAAGACCGGCAAGGTCGAGGTGCTGGTCGCCGAACTAACCGTGCTGAACCGGTCGGCGACGCCGCCGTTCCATCACGACGAGGATGCGAACGAGGAACTGCGCCTGAAGTACCGCTACCTCGACCTGCGCCGGGAAGAGATGCTCGGCAACCTGCGCCTGCGCCACCGGGTCACGATGGCGATGCGGCGCTTCCTCGACGCAGAGGGTTTCATCGACGTCGAGACGCCGATGCTCACCCGGGCGACCCCGGAAGGCGCCCGCGACTACATCGTCCCCAGCCGCACGCATCCGGGCAAGTTCTTCGCGCTGCCGCAGTCGCCGCAGCTGTTCAAGCAGCTGCTGATGATGTCCGGGCTCGACCGCTACTACCAGATCGTCAAGTGCTTCCGGGACGAGGACCTGCGCGCCGACCGGCAACCGGAATTCACCCAGCTCGACGTCGAGATGAGCTTCGTGACCGAAGCGGACGTGACCGATGCGATGGAACGCCTCATCCGGCACGTCTTCAAGCAGGTACTGGATGTCGAACTGCCGTCGCCGTTCCCGCGCATGAGCTATGCCGAGGCGATGCAACGCTTCGGTTCGGACAAGCCCGACCTGCGCATCGATCTCGAACTCGTCGAGGTCGGCGACCTGATGCAGGCCGTCGAATTCAAGGTCTTCGCCGGCCCGGCGGCCGATCCCGAGGGGCGAGTGGCCGCGCTGCGGCTGCCCGGCGGCAATACCCTCACGCGCAAGGCAATCGACGACTACACCGATTACGTGAAGCGGTTCGGCGCCAAGGGTCTCGCCTATATCAAGGTGAACGACGCGTCCGGCGGCCGCGACGGACTGCAGTCGCCGATCCTGAAATTCCTGCCGGATGACGTCATCGAACGGCTCATCGAGCGCACGGGCGCGCAGACCGGAGACCTGGTCTTCTTCGGCGCGGACAAGGCCAGGATCGTCAACGATGCGCTCGGCGCCCTGCGCCTGCTACTCGGCCAGGACCAGGGTCTCGTCCGCACCGGCTGGGCGCCGCTGTGGGTGGTGGACTTCCCGATGTTCGAGGCCGATCCGCAGACCGGACGCTGGATGGCGCTGCATCACCCGTTCACTTCGCCCGCACTCGACGATCCCGAGGCACTGCTCGCGGATCCCGGTCACGCACTGTCTCGCGCTTATGACATGGTGTTGAACGGTTCGGAGATCGGCGGCGGCTCGATCCGTATCCACGACGAGACGATGCAGTCGGCGGTGTTCCGGCTGCTCGACATCGGCAAGGAGGAAGCTGACGAGAAATTCGGGTTCCTGCTGCGCGCACTGGAGTACGGTTGTCCGCCGCACGGCGGCCTCGCCTTCGGCCTCGATCGCATCGTGATGCTGATGGCCGGCGCCGAGAGCATCCGCGACGTTATCGCCTTTCCCAAGACCCAGACCGCGCACTGCCCGCTGACCAACGCCCCGGGCGAGGTCTCCGCCGAGCAGCTCAAAGAGGCCGGCATCCGCCTGCGGACCGAACGCAAACCCTGATCGCGGCTAAAGCCGCTCCGACCAACCGCCATGGTCATTGCGAGCGAAGCGAAGCAATCCAGTGTGGATTGCTTCGTCGCTGCGCTCCTCGCAATGACGCGGCGCAGGCGGGCGTCCGCCACGACCCGTTGTGACCGTCAGCTGCGATCGAGTGTCTTCAGCCGATACAGGGCCTCCAGCGCTTCGCGGGGGGAGAGGCTGTCCGGGTCGATCTCGTCGAGCGCACGCCGCAGATCGTCGTCGGCCTGCGGCGCCTCGGCGTCGAAAGGCAGCTGCGCCTGGGCGAGGTTGCCCTGCGCCGTGCGCATCGATTCGAGCGTGCCGAGGTAGGCCCGCGCGCGCCGTATGACCTCGCGCGGCACGCCCGCGAGCGCCGCGACCTGCAGGCCATAGCTCTGGTTCGCCGGGCCCGGCTTGACCGCGTGCAGGAACACGAGCTGGCCCTTGTGCTCGGTGGCGTCGAGATGCACGTTGCGGCAGTTCGGCAATTCGTCGGCGAGCGCCGTCAGCTCGAAATAATGCGTCGCGAACATCGTGAAGGCCTTCGCCGTCTCGCCCATGTAATGCGCGGCGGCCCAGGCCAGCGACAGGCCGTCGAAGGTGCTGGTGCCGCGCCCGATCTCGTCCATCAGCACCAGGCTTTGTTCCGTCGCGTTGTTGAGGATCGTGGCCGTCTCGGTCATCTCGACCATGAACGTCGAGCGCCCGCCGGCGAGATCGTCGGAGGCGCCGATGCGCGTGAAGATGCGGTCGATCGGGCCCACTTCGAGCCGGTCGGCCGGTACGAAACTGCCGATGTGGGCCAGGATCACGATCAGCGCCGTCTGGCGCATGTAGGTCGACTTGCCGCCCATGTTCGGCCCGGTGATCACGAGCAGGCGCGCGCCGTCGTCGAGCGACAGGTCGTTGGCGACGAACGGCGCATCGATGACCTGCTCGACGACCGGGTGCCGCCCGCCCTCGATGCGGATGCAGGGCGTGGCGGCGATCTGCGGCTTCGACAGGCGCAGGGCAACGGCGCGTTCGGCGAAACAGGCGAGCACGTCGAGTTCGGCGACGGCGAATGCACTTTGCTGCAGGTCCGCCAGGGCCTCGAGCAAACTGTCGAGTATCTCCTCGTAGAGGGCTTTCTCGCGGGCGAGCGCCCGTTCGCGGGCACCGAGCACCTTGTCCTCGAAGGTCTTCAGCTCGGGCGTGATATAGCGTTCGGCGCCCTTCAGCGTCTGCCGGCGCACGTATTCGACGGGCGCCTTGGCCGCCTGCCCCTTGCTGATTTCGATGTAGTAGCCGTGCACACGGTTGTAGCCCAGCTTCAGTGTCGCGATGCCGGTGCGTTTCTTCTCGCGTGCCTCGAGCTCGAGCAGGTAGCCGTCGGCGTTCTCGGCGATCGCCCGCAGGTCGTCGAGTTCGTCGTCGTAGCCGTTCGCGATCACGCCGCCGTCGCGGATCAGCATCGGCGGATTGTCGATGATCGCGCGCCCGAGCAGGTCCCGCTGCCGGCCGTGGTCGCCGATCTGCCCCGCCAGTTCGGTCAGTAGCGGCGAGTCCATCGCGCCGAGGCGCTTTTTCAGGGCCGGCAGTTTCGAGAGTGCCGAGGCGAGCTGGCGCAGGTCGCGCGGACGCGCCGAGCGCAGCGCGACGCGCGCGAGGATGCGTTCGACGTCGCCGATGCCGTCCAGCAGGCTCTGCAGTTCGCCGGTGGCCGCGGCCGCGAGGATCGCGTCGACGGCCTGGTAGCGCGCCTTCAGGATCCCGGCGTCCCGGAGCGGGCGCTGGATCCAGCGTCTCAGCAGGCGCGAGCCCATCGGGCTCCGGCAGCGGTCCATGATCGCGGCCAGCGTGCGGTCGTCGTTGCCGCTCAGCGAATGCTCGAGCTCCAGGTTGCGGCGCGTGGGCGCGTCGAGGATCACGGTGTCGTCGCGTCGTTCGACGGTGAGCGACGTCAGATGCGGCAGGCTCGCCTTCTGCGTATCGGTCACGTATTGCAGCAGGGCGCCGGCCGCCGCGACGCCACGCGGGAATGCCGCGCAACCGAAGCCGGCCAGGTCCTGCGTGCCGAATTGCCGGCACAGCAGGCGCGTCGCACTGTCCAGGTCGAAGTGCCAGCTCGGACGGCGCGTGACGCGAGCCTGCCTCTGCAGGCGGTCCGCATAGGGCAGCTCCTCGTCGACCAGCAATTCGGCGGGCCGCAGGCGGTCGATCTCGCCGTCGAGCGCGTCGGTATCGGCCACCTCCGTGAGCCTGAAGCGGCCGCCCGCGAGGTCCAGCCAGGCGATGCCGATCGCGTCGCGGTCGGCGAACACGCAGGCGACCAGGTTGTCCCGCGACGCCGACAGCAGCGCCTCGTCGGTGAGCGTGCCCGGCGTGACGATCCGCGTGACTTTGCGCTCGACGGGTCCCTTGCTCGTCGCGGGGTCGCCGATCTGTTCGCAGATGGCCACGGACTCGCCCTTGCGCACGAGTTTGGCGAGGTAGTTCTCGACGGCGTGATACGGCACGCCGGCCATCGGGATCGGGTCGCCCGCCGACTTGCCGCGCGAAGTGAGGGTAATGTCCAGCAGCGCCGCGGCGCGCTTCGCGTCCTCGTAGAACAGCTCGTAGAAGTCGCCCATCCGGTAGAAGACCAGCATGTCCGGGTGCTCGGCCTTGACGGCGAGGTACTGCCGCATCATCGGCGTATGGACGGAGGAGACTTCGGCTTTCATGGCTCTTCTGGGGTGGGAGTGTGGTCCACTCCCCGTGCGCGACTGTCGCCCGCTGGGGCGGGCTCCTACATTATGATGTGGCGATGAAGATATTGCATGTCGAGACAGGGCGCCATCTGTACGGCGGGCCGCAACAGGTCGTCTACCTGCTCGGCGCGCTGCGCGCGCGCGGCTACGACTGCACGCTCGTCTGTCCGCCGGGGTCCGGCGTGGATGCGGCCGCGCGGCTCGCCGGCATCCCCGTCCGCAATCTCTATTGCGCGGGCGACCTCGACCTGCCGTTCGCCTACCGGCTCGTGCAGTTCCTGAAGGCGTCGGCGCCGGACCTCGTGCACTGCCACAGCCGGCGCGGCGCGGACGTCCTCGGCGGCCTCGCCGCGCAGTTCGCGCACGTCCCGGCCGTGGTCTCGCGGCGGGTCGACAACACGGAGATGCGGGTCATGGCGGCGCTGCGTTACCGGCCCTTCGTGAAGATCGTCGCGATCTCCGAGGCGATCGCCGCCGTGCTGCGCGAGCACGGTATCGACGAGTCCCGTATCGAAGTCATCCGCAGCGCCGTCGACACCGGGCGCTACGCGTCGGCGCCGGATCGCGAGGCGTTCCGCAACGAGTTCGGTATCGAGCCGGGGACGACGGTCATTGCGGCTGCGGGGCAGCTCATCCCGCGCAAGGGCCATCGGTACCTGTTGCAGGCCGTCGCCGATCTGCTGCCACGGCACCCGGATCTGCGATTGATCGTGTTCGGCGAGGGCTACCTCGCGAACCAGGTCCGTGGCCAGGCCGCCGCGCTCGGGCTCGGCGACGTAGCGCAGTTCGCGGGCTTCCGCGACGATCTCGACGATTTCCTGCCCTGCTTCGATGTCTTCGTGCACCCGGCGCTGGCCGAGGGCCTCGGCGTCGCCGCCCTGAAGGCCTCCGCCGCGGGATTGCCCGTCGTCGCCTTCGACGCCGGCGGACTGCGCGAGGCCGTCGTCGACGGCGAAACGGGTCTGCTGGTGCCGGCGGGCGATGTCGGCGCGCTGCGTGGCGCGCTCGCCGGGCTGCTCGAGTCGGCGGAGCTCCGCGAGCGGATGGGGGCCGCCGGCCGCAAACGGATGCAAAACGAGTTCTCGATCGCTACGATGGCCGACAAGCACGTTGCGATGTACGAGGCCATTGTCAGTGGCTGATCACGAAGCCCTCTTCCAGCTCGCCAGTGCGCTCGTCAGCCAACTGACCGAGGCGGGGAAAGCCGTGGCGACGGCGGAGTCCTGTACGGGCGGCTGGGTAGCGAAGGCGATCACCGACGTGCCCGGCAGTTCTGCCTGTTTCGGCTACGGCGTCGTCAGCTACTCGAACGGCGCCAAGGAGTCCCTGCTGGGGGTACGGAATCAGACGCTGAGCGACAACGGCTCGGTGAGCGCGGCCGTCGTCGGCGAGATGGTGGAGGGTGTCATGAATCTCAGCGGCGCCGATGTGGCCGTCGCGGTCAGCGGCGTTGCGGGGCCCGACGGCGGCAGCGACGCGAAACCGGTCGGCACCGTGTGGTTCGCCTGGGCCGTCCGGGACGGCTCGAAGATCCGTACCGAGACCGACCTTCGTCATTTCGACGGCGACCGCGAGGCGATCCGCGAGCTCACGGTCGCCCACGCATTGCAGGGTATCCTGGACCGGACCGACGCGTGAGCACGAAGCGGTTGTTCTTCGCGCTGTGGCCCGACGACCGGCAGCGCGACCGCATGCGAGACTTCATCAGCCCGGTGGCGAAGCTGGTCGAAGGCCGCATGATCGACCGCCGGGAATGGCACGTCACGCTGGTCTACGTCGGCGATTTCCCGGCCGCCCGCATCCACGAGCTCGCAGACCTGAAGAGCGCGATCGCCGTGGAGCCTTTCCGGCTGCGCTTCGACCGGCTCGAGTTCTGGCCGCGGCCGAGGATCGCGGCGCTGGTGGCCCCGACGGTGCCCCCGGAGCTGGAACGGGTCGTCGACAAATTGAAGCTCGGCATCTTCGCGGCCGGCGTGGAGCCGGACCAGAGGACGTACCGGCCGCACGTCACCGTGGTGCGCAACGCGCGGCAGTTCGAGACACAACGCCTGGCGCAGGCGGCACTGACCGAGTGGTCCGGCTTCGAGCTGGTCGAATCCGTGTCGGAGGCGGGGGGGACGACATACCGTCCGCTAGTCAACGACTTCTGAATACTTCTTCGCGTTTCTTCGGATACTGCCTCGTTTCTCGGCCCGTGCTGGCTTCGGTGCTTTGTGAAATAATGCGGAATTGGCCCCGCAGACGGCCGGAATCGCATCTGTAGGAGCGGCTTCAGCCGCGACAACGCCACCCATACCCCAACAGGACGACGACACCAATGGACGACAATCGCAAGAAAGCACTCGCCGCGGCCCTCGGCCAGATCGAAAAACAGTTCGGCAAGGGTTCGGTCATGCGCCTCGGCGACAATGCCACGGCCCGTGACATCGACGCGATCTCGACCGGCTCCATCGGCCTCGACGTCGCGCTCGGTATCGGTGGGGTGCCGCGCGGCCGCGTGGTCGAGATCTACGGGCCGGAATCGTCGGGCAAGACCACGCTGACGCTGCAGGTCGTCGCCGAAGCGCAGAAGAAGGGCGGCACGGCGGCGTTCGTCGACGCCGAACACGCGCTCGATCCGACCTACGCCGAGAAGCTCGGCGTCAACGTCGACGAGCTGCTGGTCTCGCAGCCCGATACGGGCGAACAGGCACTCGAGATCACCGACATGCTGGTCCGCTCGGGGGCGGTCGACGTCGTCGTCGTCGACTCGGTCGCCGCGCTCACGCCCAAGGCCGAGATCGAGGGCGAGATGGGCGACTCGCACATGGGCCTGCAGGCACGGCTGATGTCGCAGGCGCTCCGGAAACTGACGGCCAACATCAAGCGCTCGAACACGCTGGTGATCTTCATCAACCAGATTCGTATGAAGATCGGCGTCATGTTCGGCAGCCCCGAGACGACGACGGGCGGCAACGCGCTCAAGTTCTACTCGTCGGTCCGGCTGGACATCCGCCGCATCGGCGCGATCAAGAAGGGCGACGAGGTCATCGGCAACCAGACCCGGGTCAAGGTCGTCAAGAACAAGGTGTCGCCGCCGTTCAAGATGGCGGAATTCGAGATCCTCTACGGCGGGGGCATCTCGCGCGAAGGCGAGATCATCGACCTCGGCGTTCAGCACGGGATGATCGAGAAGGCGGGCTCGTGGTATAGCTACGGAGACGACCGCATCGGCCAGGGCAAGGAGAACGTCCGCGAATTCCTGAAGTCGAACCCGGAGGTCGCCGCCGGGATCGAGGCGAAGATCCGCGCCAAGCTGCTGCCGTCCACGGTCAAGCCCGCGGCCGGCGACAAGGAGGCCGTCGCGCAGGAGGCGTAGGCTGGACGACCGCCACACCGACCCCGTCGAAGCCCGCAAGAAGGCGATGGACTACCTCGCGCGGCGCGAGCACGGCCGCGTCGAACTCGCCGCCAAGCTCGAAGCGGCTGGCTTCGATCCCACGGTGACCGATGCCGCCATCGAAAGACTCGTCGACGACGGACTGCAGAGCGACGCGCGCTATGTCGAGGCGTTCGTGCGTTCCCGGATCGAACAGGGCAAGGGGCCGATGCGCATCCGCGCCGACCTTCGCGCACGTGGTGTCGAGGACCGGCTGATCGAGGGCGGCCTCGCCGACTGCGGCGAGGACTGGACGGCACTGGCCCGGCAGGTCCGCCTCAAGAAATTCGGAGCCGACAGACCCCGCGCGTTCAGCGACAAGGCACGCCAGATGCGCTTCCTCGAGTCGCGCGGCTTCGAGGGGGATCAGATCCGCGCCGCCGTTTCCGCAATGGATGATTAGTTGAGTCCCAGCGCTTAGAATCCCCGCATGAAAATCCGCACCAGCAACGCGTTACGCGAGGCCTTCCTCGGGTATTTCCGCGAGCGCGGCCACGAGGTGGTCGCGAGCTCGCCGCTCGTGCCCGGCAACGACCCGACACTGCTGTTCACGAACGCCGGCATGGTGCAGTTCAAGGACGTGTTCTTAGGGCTCGAGAAGCGCAAGTACACGCGGGCCGCCTCGTCGCAGCGCTGCGTGCGCGCCGGCGGCAAGCACAACGACCTCGAGAACGTGGGCTATACCGCGCGGCACCACACGTTCTTCGAGATGCTCGGCAACTTCAGCTTCGGGGACTACTTCAAGCCCGATGCGATCCGCTACGCCTGGGAGTTCCTGACCGTCACGCTGGGGCTGCCGGAAGAACGGCTCTGGGTAACCGTATACACTGACGACGACGAGGCCGCCGACATCTGGCTGAACGAGGTCGGTGTCGACCCGGCGCGCTTCTCGCGCATGGGCGAGAAACACAATTTCTGGGCGATGGGCGACACGGGTCCCTGCGGGCCCTGCAGCGAGATCTTCTACGACCACGGGCCGGAGGTTGCGGGCGGGCCGCCGGGGTCGGAGGACGAGGACGGCGACCGCTACGTCGAGATCTGGAACCTCGTGTTCATGCAGTTCGACCGCTCCGCGGCCGGCGAGTTGACGCCGCTGCCGAAGCCCTCGGTGGACACCGGCATGGGCCTCGAGCGCATCGCGGCCGTGATGCAGGGCGTGCACAGCAACTACCAGATCGACCTGTTCCGGACCCTGATCGCGGCGGCGGCGAAGGTGCTCGGCGTCGCCGACGACGGCTCGAGTTCGCTGAACGTCATCGCCGATCACATCCGCGCCTGCGCGTTCCTCATCGTCGACGGCGTGCTGCCCGGCAACGAGGGCCGCGGCTACGTGCTGCGCCGGATCATCCGCCGCGCCATTCGTCACGGCCGGAAACTCGGCACCCACGAGCTGTTTTTTTACAAGCTGGTCGCGCCGCTCGCAAAGGAGATGGGCGAGGCCTATCCCGAACTCGTCAAGAAGCGCGCGCACGTCGAGAAGGTGCTCAAGAAGGAAGAGCAACGCTTCGCCGAGACGCTCGATGCGGGCATGGAGATTCTCGAGGCGGCGATCGCGGCCCTGACGGGCAAGGTGATCCCGGGCGACGTCGTGTTCAAGCTCTACGACACCTACGGCTTCCCGGTGGACCTGACGGCGGATATCGCACGCGAGCGCGGCCTGATGCTCGACCAGGCGGGCTTCGAGGCAGCGATGGAAGGGCAGCGGGAGCGGGCCAGGGCGGCGAGCAAGTTCGTCACGGTGCCCACTGGCACGCTCCAATTCGATAGTGACGCTCCGAAGATCAAATCGGACTTCATCGGCTACGAAGGCACCGAGGGCAAGAGCCGGATCACGGCGCTGTTCGCCGACGGCAAGCCCGTCGACGGGCTGTCCACGGGCACAGACGGCGCCATGGTGCTGGCGTCGACGCCGTTCTACGCCGAGAGCGGCGGCCAGGTCGGCGACACCGGCGTGATCCGGGCCGGCGATCACTCGTTCACGGTCACCGACACCCAAAAGGGCGGCAACGCGATCGTGCACTACGGCTCCGTGCAGGCCGGCGAATTCCGGGTCGGTGACGCGGTCGAGGCCGAGGTCGACGCCGAGCGCCGGCAGGCGACCGTGCTCAACCATTCGGCGACGCACCTGATGCACGCGGCGCTGAAACAGGTGCTCGGCGAGCACGTGCAACAGAAGGGTTCGCTCGTCGCGCCGGACCGGCTGCGCTTCGATTTCTCGCACTACGAGCCGGTGACGGCAGAACAGCTCGAGCGGATCGAGGACCTCGTCAACGCCGAGATCCGCAAGAACGTCGCCGCCGATATAAAACACATGCGCTACGACGACGCCGTCGCCTCGGGCGCGGTCGCGCTGTTCGGCGAGAAGTACGGCGACGAGGTCCGTGTGCTGCGCCTGGGCGATTTCTCGGTCGAGCTCTGCGGCGGGACCCACGTCGCGCGCACCGGCGACATCGGCCTGTTCAAAATCACCTCGGAAGGCGGCGTCGCCGCCGGCATCCGCCGCATCGAGGCCGTGACCGGCACGGGCGCACTCGAGACGATCGAGACGAACGAGCGGATTCTCGACGACGTCGTGTCGCAGTTGCGCGGACAGCGCAGCGAGGCGCCCGCCAAGGTCCGGCAGCTCCTGAAGCGCAACAAGGAGCTCGAGAAGGAACTGGCGGCAGCGAGGCAGGCGCTCGCGACCGGGTCGGCCGTCGACCGCACTGCCGACGTCACGGACGTCGGCGGGATCAAGGTGCTTGCGACGCGCATCGACGGCGCCGACGCGAAGACGCTGCGCGACGCCGTGGACCGCTACAAGGACAAGCTGAAGAGCGCGGTCGTCGTGGTCGGCTCGGTGGACGGCGGCGTGGTGCGCCTCGCCGCCGGTGTCACCAAGGACAATACGGGCCGGATCCGCGCGGGCGACCTGATCAAGCCGGTGGCCGAGCAGGTCGGCGGCAAGGGGGGCGGCAGGCCGGATTTTGCGCAGGCCGGCGGCAACAAACCGGATGCGCTGGACGCCGCGCTCGGCTCCGTGCCGGGCTGGGTCGCGGAACGACTCGGCCGCTAGACCAGTCCAAACCAGGCAGGCCGACGGCCTTTGTGCGTGCGGGGCAGCATCAGGGGCAAAAATCGACTAGTATTACAAGGATTTAGGACGAAGCACGCGCAATAAAAAGGGGGGCGGAGCCCCGATGGGCAGGAGTAGGAAGTCATGCTTATTCTGACGCGACGCGCTGGGGAGACGGTCATGATCGGGAGCGACATCACGATCACCGTGCTGGGGGTCAAGGGGAATCAGGTACGCATCGGGATCAATGCCCCGAAGGACGTCGCTGTTCACCGCGAAGAGATCTACGAGCGAATCCAGAGCGAGCAGGCCGCGGGGGCGGCGAAAGAGGGCAGTTCGGGCGGTTGACGGCTTTACCTCGCGGAACCCGATCAGTAAGATGTCGGCCCCTCGGCAGGGGCTGCGGAATTACCCGTAGGAGCGGCTTCAGCCGCGATCAGATGGTTTTTTTGTAGGAGCGGCGCTTGTCGCCGCGACCAGAAATTGTAGAAGCGGCTTCAGCCGCGATACGCGATTCGGAGAGATGGCTGAGTGGTCGAAAGCGCTCCCCTGCTAAGGGAGTATACGTTAATAGCGTATCGAGGGTTCGAATCCCTCTCTCTCCGCCACAACTCTCTATAGTACTATCTGTAGGAGCGGCTTCAGCCGCGATACAAACAACGCGCCCGTAGCTCAGTTGGATAGAGTACCTGGCTACGAACCAGGCGGTCGGGAGTTCGAATCTCTCCGGGCGCGCCAA
>Ga0210095_1000008_pt1:0-122500 | contig 130180 bp, 118 predicted proteins | sample China_Galinas_PW_FD_184861 | JGI IMG/M metagenome (GOLD analysis project Ga0210095, IMG submission 184861) | Wetland microbial communities from San Francisco Bay, California, USA, that impact long-term carbon sequestration - China_Galinas_PWA_D1... | ecosystem: Environmental > Aquatic...
CGGCCAGAAGCGGACGTGCGCGCGGCCAGTGCAGCAGTTTGCATGGCGTCAACACCTCTATTCAGCGTCTTCTTCTTCGGTGGACCAGGACAATGACAATTGCCAAAGTTTATTTGTTGCCGGCACATCTCTAACCAAGTTGTCTACATACCCGACAAATTCCGCGCCAAAGGCGTGCCGCCCCAGTCGATTCCACCATAGACGGGCGACGTCAGAATCCAGAATACTGATCAATACCGCCTCTTCCGTTGCCCATTGGTTCCGGTCAATGGTGCCATTTTGATATTGCAGCCAGGAAAACTCTCTGGATCGGAGCGCCATGGTTAAGAAACTGTCCAGCCGAGTGCTTTGTACTTCATCAAGCGACTTGGTTCCCGCGAGGCCTTGGGTCAAGTCAGGATTGTCGAGCAGTATTGCTAGCTCTTCTTGAGCTGCATTGAGTACGGATTGACGGGTTTGTCCCTCAATTGCCTCGGTATTCTGCGTAATCTCGATCGAAAGGTAGACTAGCGTTATGACGATGGCGATGGAGCTCAATATCTCGCTCAAGTCTGCGAGTTTTGATCGATTCAACTTTGCGTCTCCCGAAAATAAATGCGAGCCGGAGCTGACGTCGAGTATAGCCCCAGGTGAGCGACCGTTTTCCGGAGTATTCCACCGCGTGCCAAAAAGCATCCGCGCCTGGCATTGTGAAGGTGGAGAAAATCGACGGACTCGTTCGACAGCATGCGATCAATCACCGGCTCGAGCTATGGCCATCGACAACGTCTGCGTCGATCATCATTCCTGCGTCGTCGAATGACCGTACCGAAAGTAACCGATCGCGAAACATCCCGGGAATCTCGTTCTGCTCGACAACTTCCTGGCTCGCACCCGTTTGCACATCTATCGCCTGGCTCGAAAACGACGCATGCGCCGGGCGCAAAGCCCAGTGACTTCGGGCTGGACGCGGCGCCGCGTTGCGATAAGCTGTGCCGATCGTAACGACGGGAGCGAAAAGCATGACGGTAACGCGACGAGACCTGATCCGGACCAGCCTGCTCGGTACTGCGGTCGCCGCGGCGGGTCCATCCGTGGCCGGCACGGACTGCGAGAGAAAAGACCAGGCGCCGCTCGACGTGCTGGTGCTCGGCGGTACCGGTTTCATCGGCCCGCACATGGTCCGCGAATTGTTGCGGCGCGGTCATACGGTCACGCTGTTCAATCGCGGCAAGACCAACGACGATCTGTTCCGGGATCTCGAGACGATTCACGGCGATCGCGACGGCGGACTCGGCGGCCTGAAGGGCAGGCAATGGGACGTCGCGATCGACAATTCCGGCTATGTCCCGCGCCTCGTCGCCGATTCGGCACGCCTGCTGGCGAGCAACGTCGATCACTACGTCTATATCTCGTCGATCTCGGCCTATGCCAGTTTCGCGAAACCGAATGACGAGAATTCGCCGCTGGCGACGATCGACGACGAGAGCATCGAGGAAGTGAATGGCGACACGTACGGGCCGCTCAAGGCCTTGTGCGAGAAGCGGGCCGCCGAGGAATTCGGCGCCGACCGCCTGACGGTGCTCCGGCCGACCTATGTCTGCGGGCCGGGCGACTACACGGACCGGTTTACCTATTGGGTGGTGCGGACTTCGCAGGGCGGCGAGATGCTGTGGCCGGGCGAGCCCTCCGGCGCGTTGCAGATCATCGATGTGAGGGACCTGGCCGCGTTCACGGCCGACTGCGCGCAACGGCGAACGGCCGGCATTTTCAACACGGTGACCCCGGTCGGCGCCTACACGTTCGGCGACCTGTTCGAATACAGTCACGCGATCTCCGGGTCCTCGACCCGGCCGGTGTGGGTCGATGCCGGATTCATCGCCGCTCACGACGTCGCGGCCGACCGCGGCCTGCCGCTGTGGAGCGCGCCGGGCGAGGGCGAGGATGCGGTGTTCGAGGTCAGTGGCGCCCGCGCCCGCGCCGCCGGCCTCGTGAACCGGCCGATGCGCGAGACGGTCAGGGACCTGTTGCAGTGGTGGCAGACCCAGCCGGAAGACCGGACCGCCAAACTGCGGTCCGGCCTGACCCGGGAGCGGGAAACGGAACTGCTGGCGGCCTGGAAGGCGCAACAGGCTGCCTGAGCGCTCCGGCTACTTCCAGAGCCGCTTCCACCAGGGCTCTGCGTCCGGCTGCGGACCCAGAAAGTCGATCTTCGAACGGATGTCGTCGAGGGCCCAGCCGGTGAGGTTCGCCAGGGCCTCGGCTTCGCGTTCCTGGCGGTCGCGGACCGCGGTGCGATACTGCGTGGCGTCGCAGGTCGTCGCGGCGCGGTAAGGGCGCCGGATGACGTAACGGCCCTGGAAGTTCTCGCGGTCCCCGGTCTCCCGGAAGGCGAGATCCTCGGGAAAGTGGTCGGCGTCGTAGCGCAGGTGCAGCCGGGTGACGAAGACGTCTTGCGCGGCGGGTGGCGCGAGGGTACCGGCGGCGCTTCGGGCGCTCCAGAACACGCCGAGATGGCGGAGTTCGTCGGCGGACAGCGGGTCCGCCGCACAGGGGTCGCACCAGGCCATGTCCCAGGCATATTCCAGGAACACCGCGCGTTCGTTCTCGCGGACGGTCTGGGTCTCGAACATCGCGCGGTAGAAGCGCGCGAACTCACCGTCGACGAACTCGGGAATCTCCGTGCCGCTGGGCAGCCGGACCGTGCGGTAGTTCGTCGTCTCGACGCGGCCGGTGCGCGTCAGCGCGTAGACGTAGAGTTCCTGTTTGCCGCTGGCGTTCAGCGTCCCGAGGCGAATCGGCAGGATGAACTTGTTGCTCTCGTAGGCGACCTGCAACGGGCGCAGGTACGAGTAGCCGAGCTTCGCCTGTTCCGACAGGTTCACCTTCGCGACGAAGAAGCGCATGCCCTGCTTCAGGTAACCGCCGACGACGGACTTCGCGCCCTTCGGGATACGGTAGCCGTTGTCGTCGAGCCAGCGGACGAGGCCGTCGCTGTCCCTGGCCGAAAGGATGAGGATGTCGTACTCGCCGACCGTGTAACTGGCCTCGACGGTTACGCCGAGCGACCGGCCGGACTGCCGGAATTCCAGTTTCGCCGACGGCGGGCCCGCGGCATCCGCTGCCGCCCGCTCGTAGACGCGCATCGCGCAGGGGTCCGGGTCGTGATACTCGACGAGCCGCGGCGCGGTGTAGGCATCGAGATGTTCCACCAGTGCGCGGTCTGCGACGTGGATCTGGTCGCGTTCGATGAACGTGGGTACGGGTATGACGACGGCGAATTCGTCGACGTCGCCCCTGAAGTCGTTGGTCATCGTGATGACGGTGCGATCGCCGTCGCGCGCAAGCACGACCTGCGAGGCCTGATTGAACAGGCTCGTGTCGGCGCGGGCCACGTAGAATCCGCAGAACGCCTGTGCGGTTGCGCCTATCGAGGTCGTCACGATCGCGACGAGCGCAGTGATGATGATTCGCATCGGTACACTCCTTTCGATTTGCCGGCGAGATATCCGGCCGGCATATTCCAGCTGTAGTTCGCGCCGCGAGAGAAAAAGTCGAGCAGCGGAACGATCGGTGCTGAGAGGATTAACGCAAAGACGGGGCCGTCGGGTTCATACAGGACGAACTGGATCACGAACGCGACGGCTGCGACGACGGTACCGAACAGGATCCGACCGAAGCGGCTGTCGGGCGTGGACTTCGGGTCGGAGATCATGAAGAACGCGAAAATCAACAGTGCGCCGTTCTGCAGCTGATGCAGCGGTATGACGAGCGGATCCTCGAGCCACGCTGCCCGGACCGCGAGCAGCACGGCGAACGCGACCAGGAACGCGATCGTCGTCTCCGCGCGCCGTGCGCGCGTCAGCACCAGGAACCCCAGCCCGGCAAGCGCCAGCGCGCCGATCGTTGCACTGCCCCACTGTCCGGACGCCAGCCAGGCATGGTCGCTCGCGAGCGTGGTCGCCACCAGCGCGAAGTTGGACGGGTTGAATACGTGCTTGCCGCGCACCCGGATCAGGAACTTGCTGCCGATCGCGATGCTGCCTGCCAGCGCGGCCAGTGCCACGCTGTCCGTGCGTAGCAGCAACGTGAGCGACAAGGTCGTGACCAGGGCACTGGCGGGGTCGAAGGTGATGCGTGCGAGATAGCGCGCCGCGAGGTATTGCGCCAGCTGTGCGCCGAAGAGGAAGCCGCCCGCAGTCGCCCATCGGATCGGGAGTCCGAGCGCGCCGACGCCGTAGGCGAGCAGCACGGCGAGTACGGCGATCTGGTAGGTGCGCGGGTCGGCTGGAAAGCGCGATACGCGGCGTGCAGCGGGGGCCGGTGTGTCCATGCCCGTTACTAACGCGCGGCCGAAGCGCCGGGGGTTACCCGGCCGGGTCCGCGGGGTGCTACGATACGGGGATTACAACTCCTATGAAAATCAGTTAGTTATGAGTATGCATCCAACCATTGCAGCACGAGCATCTACCGGGTGAGAACTGCCGGAACGACGGCAGCCTGGTCATCAAGGAGTAAGGATTGTGGAAGCTATTCTTGTACCAATCGGCTTTTTCGCTGCGATTACCGTAATGCTCAGTCTGTTTTTCTGGTTTCGCTATCGAACCCGTGGCGATATGCAGCAGACGATCCGGACGGCGATCGATCGTGGACAGGAACTGAGTCCGGAGATCATCGATCGGCTGGGACATCCGGTTGCACCGAAGGACCGGGATCTTCGCCTCGCGCTGCTCTGGCTCGCGCTGGCGATCGGTCTCGCGCTGTGCGGTTGGGCCGTGCCGGATCCGACCGGTAACGCCTTGCGCGGATGCCTCGCCGGTGCCGCATTTCCGTTCTGTATCGGTGTCGCGTACCTGATCCTGTGGCGTTTCGCCAGGCCCGAAAGATAGCCGCGAGGTGTCGCCAGCATGCAGGCCGACGACAGCTTCCTCGTTGCGAAGGCGGTCGCTTCACAGGACACCACCGCCTTCGGGGAGCTGGTGCGGCGTCACCAGTCGCACGTGCGCAATTTCCTGCGCAAGCTGTGCAGGGATCCGGCGCTCGCCGACGACCTCGCGCAGGACGCCTTCATGCATGCCTGGGACAAACTGCACACGTTCTCGGGACATGGAACGTTTATCGGCTGGCTGCTCAAGGTCGCCTATACGACGTTCCTGCAGTCGAAACGGAAGTCGAAACGCTATGCGAGACTGTTGGAAGAGGCGGGACATGTCGCGGACGCAGAGTCCAGGAGCTACACTCGGGAATCGGACGAGACTCCTGATCTGGACAAGCTGCTCGCGATACTGACGGAGGAAGAACGCGCAATGATGATTATGTCGTATGCCTGCGGGTTGTCGCATCGCGAGATTGGCGAGGCGACCGGACAGCCCGTCGGCACCGTCAAGTCGATCATCTTTCGCTGCAAGGACAAGATCAGGACGAGCTTTGACATCGAAGATCATCAACATGGTAAACAAACTCAGGGACGCTGAAGATCGTCTGCTCGATTCGCTGTTCCATAGCGAACCGATCGCGGACGGCGGATTCAGCCGGCGTGTCGTCGCGGGCATCCGGCGGCGGATCTGGGTACGCCGCCTGTCGCTCCCGTTCGCGATCCTCATCGGAGGGAGCATTGCGGCCAGGCCCGCGCTGGAACTCGCGGGCGTGGCGGGCAACCTCCTGGCCGTCGTGCCACAGGGCCTGCTCGAAGCTCCGGCAGCCTGGGTGCCGCAAGTGCAGACGGTCGTGCTCGGTGCTTTGCTGCTCGTCGCCGTCGTCCTCGGGATGCAGATGCTCGAAGACTAGGCGGCGCCTGCCGGCTGCATTGTCAGCGCTACGACGCTCGGTTACATTGCCCGGATGAGTCTGCGCGATCAGGTCGAGTCGTTGTTGCCCAATTGGGAGCGGTGGTATCCGAGCCTGTTCGATGCTGCCTGTGACCTGGGGCTCATCAAGCCGCAAGTCTGCGAGCCGGGCGCGTTGTTGCTGAGCCGGCGGCACGCGAAGGTTCGGCAGCGCGCGGAGGACGCACACCGCGAGAAGTGGGGCGGCAACAGCCAGGACTAGCGTCCCGGGCCGATCGGAATGTCACTCGACCTCGCCTCGATACGAGCTCAATTTCCGGCGCTGTCGGCGCGGGACGACTCGCGCCCGCGGATCTACTTCGACAACCCCGCCGGCACGCAGGTGCCGCACTCTGTCGTCGATCGAATCGACGAGTGCCTGCTCCACGCCAATGCCAACCTCGGCGGCTACTTCGCGACCTCGCGCCTCGCCGGCGAGATCGTCGACGATGCGAGGCAAGCCATGGCGCACTTCGTCAATGCGGCATCCGCGGACGAGATCGTCTTCGGACAAAACATGACGTCGCTCACCTTCCACCTGTCGCGCTCGATCGGCAGGCGTCTCGAGAAGGGCGACGAGATCATCGTGAGCCGCATGGATCACGATGCGAACGTCGAACCGTGGGTGCTGCTCGCCCGCGACCGGGGCCTGACGATCAAGTGGCTGCCGTTCGACGTCGAGTCCTTCGAGTTCGACCTGACCCGCCTGGACGAGCTGCTGACGGAGCGTACCCGGCTCGTGTGCGTCGGCGTGGCAAGTAACCTGACGGGCACGATCAACGACGTCGCAGGGATCTGCGAACGGGCGCGCGCGGCCGGTGCGTGGACCTACATCGACGCGGTGCATTCGGCACCGCATCTGCTCACCGACGTACAGGCGATGGGCTGCGACTTTCTCGTCTCGTCCGCGTACAAGTTTTTCGGTCCGCATCAGGGCGTGCTCTGGGGGCGCGGCGAGCTGTTGCGCGAGCTGGAGTCCTACCGCGTCCGCCCCGCGCCAGCCGGGCCGCCCGAGTGCTTCGAGCCGGGCACGCAGAGCCACGAAGGCATGGCAGGGACCGCGGCGGCGGTCGACTACATCGCATCCATCGGCGCGCCAGTCTCCGGCGGCGCGCGAAAACCCGCGGATCGGCGCGAAGCGCTCGTGGCGGCATTCGGGTTGCTGCTCGAACACGAGCGACGGCTCGCCGCTCGTCTCGTAGACGGACTTGAGGCATTGCCCGGCGTGACGGTGCAGGGCATTACCGACGCCGCGGCGATGAATCGGCGTCTGTCCACCGTGTCTTTTACGCATCATAAGCTGGCGCCGGCCAAAATCGCCGAGGCGCTCGCCGATCGGGGCATCTTCGTCTGGAGCGGACACAACTATGCGCTCGAGGTCGTCAAGGCGCTCGGTATCCTCGATAGCGGCGGTGTCGTCCGTATCGGTGCCGTGCACTACAACACCCCGGAAGAAGTCGACGCTGTGCTCGATGCGCTCTCCGCGATCCTTCGCTGAAGATTCCCGCTCGTCGTCTATACTGAGTAGGCCCGGTGTAAAGCCGGGAAAATCAAGAAGATCCGCCAAAGGGGAGAAACCAATGAAAAGAATGTTCGCAGTGTTCGCGCCTGCATGCCTTCTGCTACTGGTCGGTCCGGGACTGGCGTCGGCCCAGGACGAGCCTGAAGCCGGACCACCCGCACGTCCGGTAGAGACCTACACGTGCACATACAACAAGGGAAAGAGCCGGGGCGATCTGGACAAGGTCATTGCTGATTGGAATGCCTGGATGGACAAGCAAGGAGCGAACGAGTACTTCGCGGCCGTTATCACGCCTTTTTACAGCGGTGACTTCGCATTCGACATAGGCTGGCTCGGTGTCTGGCCGGACGGGAACGCAATGGGCAAGGGCCACGATATGTGGGTTACCAAAGGTGGCGACGTTGCTGCCGAATTTGAATCGGTCGTCGATTGCAGCAGCCATTCGAATTTTGTTTCGTTGATGGTCAAGGAACCGCCAGAGCCGGCAGATTCTTCTGACGTCGATGCGGTCTTGAGCTTCTCGAACTGTTCGATCAAGGACGGCAAGACCTTCGATGATTTCATGGCTGCGCAGCAGGCTTGGAACAAGTATACCGATGCCAGCGGCTTCATCGGCGGCGCGTGGGTACTCTTCCCGCTGTTCGGTGAAACGGACAACGACTACGATTTCAAGTACGTCGAGAGCAGCCCGGATTTCGCCACGTTCGGCGCCGACTACCAGCGTATGTCCGACGGTGCGTGGCAGAAGGGCGAGGAGTTGTTCGGGCCCATCGTCGATTGCGACCACAGCCGGATCTATACTGCTCACCGGGTTCGCAACTGGGCGATGGAAGAAGACTAGTCTTTGGTAGCGGCCGTCCTGCAACGGCCGGTTGTTCGTGTGAAAGGCCGCCTTGCGGCGGCCGATGGTCAATGTGAAAGGCCGCCTTGCGGCGGCCTTTCGTGAGATCAGTATTGGAACCTTGGGGGTCAGAGGATTTCGGAAGGGTGCTCCAATATCCGCTGAATACCCAATGGATTTCGCAATACCGTTGAGATCCCACTAGACATGGATCACCTCCTTTCATGTAGTTAGCCCGCGTCAAGTATCTAACGATTCTCAGTCGATGCCAAGAATAATTTCCACTGGAAACAAGGGTATAAATCGCAAATTTGATGCGATATGATAATCAGCCCGATGATCGGTACCGCGGCGCCCGCTCCGCGTGGATACCCCGGCTCCGGTGCCCTCCGGATAGCGACAATCCACGACTGGCCACCCGGACGCTGGCGTGTATACTCCGGTTCTTGCCGGAGATGCGGCAAGCGCATCGGTACAAAGACAAACACAAAGTGAGAGCACCATGGCAATCGCAGATCTCAAGCACGTACTGAGAATCTTTCGCGGATCGGATGTCAGCGACGCGGAGCGGAACGACCTTTTCAAGGAAACGTTGCTGATGACCCTGGCGAGAGCGGCGAACGCCGATATCAATATCAAGACCGTCGAAGTCGACCGGATACGCGAGATCCTGAAGGAGCACACCGGCCAGGATTTCAGTGCTGCCGATATTCGCGTCGCGGCCCGCGATGAACTCTATGCAGAGGCGTCCCTGCTGAAATATCTCACGAGCGTGCGAAACAAGCTCACCGAGCAGCATCGAAGCGAAACACTGATCGCGCTCGCGGACGTGTTCCGTATCGACGCGACGATCAGCGTGCTGGAAGTCGACTTTTTCAATGGCGTCGCAGAGGCTCTGCAGGTCACGCCGGCACAGATCGCCGGTCTCGTGGCCGGAGACGTTTGACGCCCGACCGGTCGACGTCGTCCCCTTTCCGTCCCGCCTGAACGCCGGCTGAACAGGACTGCGCGTGCGTCGCGGGCCTGCCGCGAGTTCAGCAGGCATTCACGGTAGTGCCCATCTAATGGAACCCTGGCTCGGAAACGAGGAGGGGACCATGCAGGATGCAAGCAGAGCAAGTACACGGCCGTGCGGCCTGGCGATCATCGTTGTTGCCGTGGCGGCGGGACTCGTCGCGACATCGGCGACGGCATTCGGCGACGAGGGAGAGGAAGGGCGCGTCTCCGTCACGGCGCAGGCGACCGGTGCGCAACGGCAGGCCGGCGTTGCCGGTATCGTGACCCGTGACGAGTTCGGGCCGCTCGTACGGACGGGCAAACGGACCGGTACGGCGGTCCCGCACGCGGCGTCCAAACCCGGCGTCGCCGAATCGACCAGTCCGAACATCGAGTTCTGGTTCTACATGGCCGATGTCGTGTTGTTCAACGACCACGACCAGGACGGCTACTTCAACGGCATCGATCTGCTGTTCGACGCGGATACCTATTACGACTCGGCGGACGTGTATGCCGTCGTCTACCTGAGTCTCGAGGGCGGACCCTGGAACGAGTATGCACAGACCGACGACTTCACGATCTCCGGAGCGACCGGCGACGACCAATACAACATCGTGACCGAACTCGTGTCCGGCTATCCCAGCGGCAGCTACGATCTGCTCATCGAGCTCTACGATGCGTGGGACAATTCCTTCGTCGCGTGGATCGGCCCGGACGAGTCACCGGAACTTGCATTCCTGCAACTCGAGGACGAGGGCCGCGATACGCCGGAAGTGCCCGAAGTCGTCGTCGTAAGAGAGGGCGGCGGTTCGTTGAACGGGTCGACGCTGTTGTTGCTGTCGATGGTCGCGCTCTATACGGTCAGGACTCGATCGCGGGCTGCTGCGGTGTCGCCGCGGATTCCCGCCGCGCGGTCCGCATGACCTTGCGTCCCCAGGCGGCCAGGTTGTCGAAATAGACGTACAGCGCCGGGACGACGAGCAAGGAGACGAGCGTCGAGAATGCGAGGCCGCCGATGATGGCCCGTGCCATCGGATAGTAGGGCGGCCCGTCGCCGCCGACCTGAGTCGAACCCACCGCGAGCGGCGCGAGCCCCACGATCGTCGTCGCGACGGTCATCAGGATCGGCCGCAGCCGGTCACGGCCGGCGATGGCGATCGCCTCGTTACGCGGCGTCCCGTTCTGCCGGAGGTTGTTGACGTGATCGATCAGCACGATGCCGTTGTTCACAACCACGCCGATCAGGATCATGATGCCGATGGAGGCCATGAACGAGAAGGTCGTGCCGGTCGCGGCGAAGAACAGGAACACGCCGAAAATGGAGAACACGATCGAGCCGAGGATGATCGAGAAGGGGAACAGCAGCGACTCGAACAGGGCCGCCATCACGAGGAAGATGCAGGCGACGCCGAGCACGATATTCGTGAACATCATCTGCTGCGTCTCGTCCTGGCGTTCGAAACCCTCGCCGAACTTCCAGCTGTAGCCGGGCGGTAGTTCGATCTGTTTCATGAGCTGCTCGACCTTCGGCCTCACGGCCTCCATGCTGGAGTCCTTGTCGATATTGCCCCTGATGACAACCGAGGTCTGGCGATCCGTCCTGCGGATCGCATCCGGCGCATTGGCGACATGCAGGCGCGCCACGTTGCCGAGCGTGATGCTGTCGCCGTCCGGCGTGAAGATGGGCAGGCTCGCGAGCTGTTCGACGCTCTGCTTTTCGTCGTCGCGGAAGGCCAGGCGCACCGAGACTTCGCCCGATTCGCCGCGGAATTCACGCAGGTCTTCGCCGCGCATCGCGATCGCTACCGTGTCCGCGACGTCCTGCGTCGTCAGGCCGACGGCCGCCGCGCGTGCCCGATCGATCACGACGCGCACCTCCTTGCCGCCATTCTGGGCATCGCTGCGCAAATCCCTGAGCCCATCGATCGACGACAGGGCACGGGCGATGTCCGTGCCGAGTTCGTTCAGCACGCTCGTCGAATCACCGGAGATCTGCAGGCTGAATCCCTCGCCGCCGCCCTGCTGATCGAATTCGAAGCTCGGCTTGCCGATCGCCAGCTTGGGCATGTCCTTCTCGACCCTGGCAATGACCTCGCTCGTCGACAGCGTTGCCTCGTCGTCGTCGGTCAGCAGCAGCGTGGACTGCGCCTGCTCGAGGTCGTAATAGCTGTACACCGACCGGATGTTGAATTCTTCCTTGCGCGAGAACAGGTAGTTCTCGATGCGGTCGACGGCAGCTTCCATCTGGTCGAGCGGGTGTTCTCCCTCGATATGGTAGGAAAGATACAGCCTGCGCCCGACGTCCTGCGGAAATGCATCGAATTTCACCAGGTGGAGTACGAGCGGCAGGACCCCGGTTACGCACACCAGCGCGATGCCGAGCGCCGTCCACCAGAGATGGCGGAGGATCCAGCGCAGGCTCTTTTCGTAGCGGCGGGTCAGGCGCTTCATCAGGCCGCCCGGTTTCGGCTGTGGCGGTACGGCGACGCGGGCCGCCAGCATCGGCACGAGCGTCTGCGCGATGAGCAGCGAGGCCAGCAGGGCCACGATGATCGTCGTCGCGACGTGGGTCAGGAATATCGTGATGTCGGCCTTGGTGCCGAAGATGATCGGGGCGAACACGATGATCGTGGTGGCGGTGCCGGCTATGACCGCGAGGCCGACCTCTTTCACGCCCCTGATCGTGGCGTCGAGCGGATGGTCGCCGTCCTCGGCGCGATGCCGGAAGATGCTCTCGGTCACGACGACCGCGTTGTCGACGAGCATCCCGACCGCGAGCATCAGGCCCATCATCGACAGGATGTTCAGGGTGAGCCCCGCAAAATAGAGTGCGCCGAGCGTGATCAGGATAGAGAACGGCACCGCTGCCGTGACGATGAGTGTGGTCGAAATCTGCCGGAGGAACAGATACAGGACGACGATGGCCAGCAGCCCGCCGACCAGGCCGGCGCTGAGGAGATCCGACAGCGAGTCCCTGACGCTCTCGCCCTGGTTGTCCAGCGAGAAGATGCTGATGCCCTGCATCTGCGGCAGCTGGCCGATCTTCTTCACTTCCGCCATGACACGGTCGGTGACGTCGACCACGTTCGCGCCCGTCGCTTTGCTGATCGCCACGCCGACCGCGTAAGAACGGTCGAGGTGCCGGCCGTAGTTCCTCTCGGGAGAGCGCAGCTCGACGTCGGCGATATCGCGCAGCCTGAGTCCGCTCTCGTTGATGGTCAGGTTGCGGATCGTCTCCACGGAGTCGAACTCGCCCCGTGGACGCACGCTGAGGCGCTGTTCGCCGGCCGTGATCCTGCCCGCGCTGACGGCGAAATTGCTCTTCAGCAACAAGTCCCTCAGCGCCGGGATGTCGACGCCGTAGGCCAGCAGCCGGTCGGGCTTCAGCAGGATGCGGATTTCGCGCGGGTCCACGCCCTGCAGTTCGACGCGCGACACGCCCTCGATGCGCTCGAGCCGGCGCTTCAGCAGGCGGTCGAGGAGATCGTAGCTGTCCGACAGGTCCCGGTCGCTGGAGATGCGAAGTTGCAGTACCGGCTGATCGCCCAGCGAGCCCGTGTAGATGAACACGCGGCGGACGTCGTCGGGAAGTTCGTGCCGGATGGCGTCGACCTTGGCGCGGGCATCGATCCCTTTGACGCCCATGCTCTGATCCCAGCCGAACTGCAGGAAGATCTGTGCCTGTTCGTCCGTGGATGTCGAGAACATCTGTTCTACGCCGGGCAGCGTGGCCAGCGCCTCTTCCACCGGGCGGGTGATCATGCGCTCGACTTCTTCGGGCGTGGATCCCTGGTACGGGATCTGGATGAAGATCCCCGGGAACTCGATGTCCGGGAACTTCTCCAGCGGCAACAGGCGCGACGCGATGAGACCGACGAGCGCCAGCGCGACGAACGTGACGACCGTGGTCACGGGCCGGCGCATCGCGAACTCCGTATGCCTCATCTCGCGGGCTCGCCGACGGCAGTGACCTCGGCCGTTGCCGGCCAGCGCTTGCGATCCAGCAGCGAGTAGACGACCGGGATGACCACCAGCGTGAGGAAGGTGGACACGAGCAGGCCGCCGATCACCGTGATCGCCATCGGGGCACGGACCTCGGCGCCTTCACCGAAGCCGAGCGCCATCGGCAGCAGACCCAGCGCCGTCGTCAGCGAGGTCATCAGGATCGGACGCAGGCGCGCCCTGCCGGCTTCGACGATGGCGTCGTGACGGTCGTGCCCCTGCTCGCGAAGCTGATTGATGAGATCGACGAGTACGATCGCGTTGTTGACGACGATGCCGGCGAGCATGATGACGCCGATGAGGGCGACGATGTTGACGGTCGTCCCGGTGAGGAAGAGCGCGAGTACCGCACCGACGAGGGCCAGCGGAATCGTGAACAGGATGACGAACGGATGGATCAGGGATTCGAACTGCGAAGCCATCACGAGGTAGACGAGGAAGATGGCGAGTGCCAGGGCGAACTGCATCGACCGGAACGACGCCTGCATCTCCTCGCTCTGGCCTGAGACCATCGCCGAGATCCCGGCGGGCAGTGGGGTGCGCTCGATGATCCGGCCGGCTTCGGCCGCCGCTGCGCCGAGATCGCCGTAGGCGAGATTCGCGGTGATGACCGCCACGCGTTCCTGTGCGGTGCGGCGGATCTCGGACGGTCCCAGGGAGACGACAATGTCCGCCACGGCGTCCAGCGTGACCGGGCGGTCCGATGCCGGATTGACGATGAGGTTGCGGATGTCCGCGATACTCGACTGGCGCGTGTCCACGCTGCGCACCAGCACGTCGATCTTCTTGTCCCGCCACGTATACCGGGTCGCGAGTTCGCCGCGGACGTTGGCGACGACGCGGTCGGCGATGTCGCGCACCGAGAGCCCCAGCTTGGCGGCACGCTCCTGGTCGAAGCGGATCTGGATCTCGGGGTTGCCGCGTTCGACGGTCGTCCGTATGTCCGCGTACCGGTCCGACGCCGACATGGCCTCGACGATGGATTGACTGACACTGGCGAGCCCGTCGAGGTCGTAGCCTGAGATCTCGATCTGCAGCGGGCTCTCGAAGGACATCAGTGCCGGCTTCGCGAACTCGTATTGCACGCCGGGCAATCTCGCCAGCTCGCGCCGCATCGCGTCCATGGTCCGTTCTTCCGCGGCCGGTCCCGCGCCGGGTTTGAGCGCGACGTGCAGCGTGCCCGTGTTGTCTCCGGCATCCACGGGGTTGGCGTCGAGCCGGTTCCCCGTGCCGGCGACGGAGTAATCCAGATCGACGTCGTCGATGCCGGTCGTCGCACGCTGTGCCGCCTGTATCGCACGGTCCGTCTCCGCGAGCGTGGCGCCGGGCTGCAAGCGAAGGTTGACGTCGAACTCGCCCTGCGAGAGCTGCGGTATCAGCTCCGTCCCGAGCCGCGGGATCAGCGACATCGTGGCGAGGAAGATCAGGCTGGCCGCGACGACGACGGTCGCCCGATGTGCCAGTGCCCAGCGCAGCAGCGGCGGATAGGTGCCGGCGAGCGCGCCATACATCCGTCGCAGCAGCCAGCTCGGCGGCCAGAGCAGGATCCAGAAAACCCGGCCGATCCCCCGGAACGCGAGGCCGAACAGACGCACGACGAAGGCGACGCCGCGCGTGAACCAGTTCGCGGGTCCCGTGTCGTCCTCGTTCCGGTAGCGGCTGCCGACCGCGAGGGAGGCCAGCATGGGGATTAGCGTCAGCGCGACGATCAGCGAGAAGACCAGGGCGAAAGTCACCGTCAGGGCCTGGTCGCGGAACAGCTGGCCGGCGACGCCGGATATGAACACCATCGGGAAGAATACGGCGATCGTCGTTAGAGTCGAGGCGACGACCGCGGACGAGACCTCGGTCGTCCCGTTGCGTGCGGATTCGAGTATCCCCTCCCCCTGCTCGCGCTTGCGAACGATGTTCTCCAGCACGACGATGGAGTTGTCGACGAGCATGCCGACGGCTAGCGCGATGCCGCCGAGCGACATGATGTTGAGCGAAACGTCGTTTAGATACATCAGGAGGAACGTACCGATCACGGATACCGGGATTGCGATGCCCGTGATCGTGGTCGCGCGCGCATCGCCGAGGAATCCGTACAGCACGACGATTGCAATGATGCCGCCGAGTATCGCCGCAGTCCTTACATCGTTTACCGCCGACGAGATGAAACGCGACTGGTCGTAGATGGTGACCAGTTCCATGTCCTTCGGCAGCGAATCCCGCACCGTCTGCAGGCGCTGCGTGAGACGCCTTGCCACCTGCACCGTGTTGGCATCGCCTTCCTTGTAGATTGCGAGTTCCACCGACTCGCGCCCGCGGACCCGCGTGATCGCTTCGCGGTCCTTGTAACCCCGCTCCACCGAGGCCACGTCGCGCAGATAGACGGGACGCCCCGCCACGTAAGCGACGATCGCGTCGCGGATCTCGTCGACAGTCTTGAACTCGTTCAGCGTCCGCACCAGGAAGCGCTGGCTGCCCTCCTCGAGCCGCCCGCCGGAGAGGTTGACGTTCTCGGCGCGTATGCGGCTGGCGATCTGCTCGATACTGACGCCGAGCTGGGACAGTTTCTGCTGGTCGACCCGGATCTCGATCTCGTCCTCGAGGCCGCCACTGACCTTGACCGCGGCGGTGCCTTCCTCGGCTTCGAGATCGGTCTTGATACGGTCTTCCGCGAGGCGCCGCAGGGACTTGAGTTGCGCCTCGCTGTCGCGGCCGCCGCTCCCTTCGTTCTCGTTGTACAGCAGGCCGAGGCGCATGATCGGTTCGGATGCCGGATCGAAACGCAACAGCAAGGGCCGGGCCGCTTCCAGCGGGAGCGTCAGGACATCGAGCTTTTCGCGCACGTCGACCCCGGCGATGTCCATGTCGGTGCCCCACAGGAATTCCAGCGTGACGTCCGACTGCCCGGACCTGGATACCGACCTCACGAGGCGGACATTGCGGATGACGCCCACCGCTTCCTCGATCGGCTTGGTAATCAGGTTCTCGACCTCGACCGGGGCGGCGCCCGTCAGCTCCGTCCGGATGGTCAGCGTCGGATGCGATATATCCGGCAGCAGGTTCAACTTCAGCCGCGACAACGACACCATGCCGAACAGCGCGATCGCGACCATGAACATCACGATCGTGACGCGGCGCTCCGTCGCGATCTCAATCAGTCGTCGCATCGCTGGCTACCTGGGTCGAATCCGGGCTTGCGTCGTCCGTCGCCGCATCGTCCGGCTTGATGATCGTCACCGTCGCGCCTTCCCGGAGCCCGACCTGGCCGACCGTGATGATCCGGTCCGTGTCGCCGAGGCCATCGAGGATCTCGACCATGCCCTTGTGGCTGTAGCCGGTGGTGACCTGCTTGCGTGCCGCCTTGTTGTCGACGACGACGAACACGCTGTCCTGTCCGCCGTCTTCGATGATTGCGCTCCTCGGCACCTGCAGAGCGTTCGCATGCTTGTCGTAGACGATGCCGATGCGACCGAACATGCCCGGCTTGATGCGGCGTCCGGGATCGCTGATCTCTATCGTGATCTTGAAGGTGCCCGTCGCGGGGTCGACGACCGGGCTGACCCGGCTGACCGACGCACGGATGATCTCGCCCGGCAGCGCGTCGATCTCGATGCCCGCAGGCTGGCCTTCGACGATGTTACGGTATTCGCGCTCGGGAACGTGCAGATAGGCCACCAGCGGATCGAGGCTCGTCACTTTGAACACGGGGTCGCCGATCTCGATGGTATTGCCGATCTTCACGTATCGCTGGGACACGACGCCGTCGATAGGCGCGCGGATCTGCGTGTAGTCGAGCTGGAGCTTGGCGAGATTGTAGCTGGCCTGCAGCGCTTCCATGTCGTACTGAATCTTGTCGAAATCACCGGTACTGATGAGTCCCTTCTTCTTCAGGTCCACGTTTCTCTCGTAGTCCCGCTTCAGCTTCTGCAGCCGTGCGCCGGATTCGCTGAGTTCGAGCCGGAGCTTGTCGCCGTCCAGGCGCGCGAGCACCTGCCCCTGCTTCACGTCGTCGCCTTCCTCCACGAGGATGCCACGGACCTCGCCGGCGACCTTGGCGACGACGTCGGCTTCCGCATAGGCTTCGATCGGCGCGGTGCCGGAATACACCGCATAGATGTCGCCGCGGCTCGGCAGGCTGGTCTCAACGGGGATCGGGACGGCTTCCTCTTCGGCGCCGTCCGCGGCCGGATCCTGACCGCCCTTGCCGCAGGCGCCGACAAGCACGCTGACGGCGATTAGCGCTGGGACCATGCGTTTCCGCAACATCGGGATCTCCCTCGTCTGCTTGCGCCCGGGTCGCCTGCTGGAGGCTCGGCGCAGTGATTCAGCCCGCGGCGCTGTCCGACTTCCGGTTGCTGGCGAGCACCTTGCTGCCGTCGCGCAGTCCGGTTTGACCGACGACCACGACCTGCTCGCCTTCGCCGAGACCGCCCAGGACCTCGACACGATCGTCGGACCTGATGCCGGTCTCGATCACGCGGCGTGTCACTTCACCGTTATTGACGACGTAGACCGAGATCTCGTTGTCCTCGTCGACGAGGGCTGCCTGTGGGATCAGGAGCGCGTCTTCGTGCTTTTCGTAGGCGATGGTGAATCGCGCAAACATGCCGGCAACCAGCTCGCCTCGTGCATTGTCGATCCGGGCTGTGGCGCGGAACGTGCCGTTACGAGTGTCGATCGTCGGGCTGATACGGACGATAGTCGCCGGATAGAGCGAGCCAGGAGAAGAATCGACCTGGACCGTCGCCGAATGTCCGCGTGAGAACTTGACGAGTTCCGATTGCGGGATCTGCAGGTAGGCGACGAGCTTGCTGTTGTCGGTGATGCGGAACGTCACGTCGCCTGCCTTGACGTGCTGGCCCGGCTTGATATCGCGCGACGAGACGATACCGGCGATCGGCGCACGAATATTCGAATAGTCGTAGTTGAGTTTCTTGAGCTTGTAGGCCGCCTCGAGCGCGTCGACGTCGTACTTGAGACCGTCGAACATGGCTTCGCTGACCAGGCCGCGCCCGGCGAGGTCCCGGTAGCGCTCAAGCTCGCCGCGTACCTTGTCGAGGTCGGCCCTGGCGGCGATCATCTCCAGGTGCAGACGCTCGCCGTCGAGCCGCGCGAGGACCTGGTTCTGCTCGACGTGCTGACCTTCCTCGACCAGGATTTCGACGACTTCGCCCGGGACCCGCGCCGGGACCGGGGCATCGGCGTCGGACGCCAGCGTCGCCGTGGCGCGATAGTTGGCGAAGATGTCGCCCCGCGTCGGACTGGCGACGACGACCGGCACCGGCGTCGCCGCTTGCGACGCATCGGCATCGGCAAGGCTCGCTTCGCCGACGCCGCATCCGGCGAGAGCGGTGACAAGGGTCAGGGCGATCGGGATCAAGACTGTTTTCATTGCGTGGCGCCAAATCGTTGCAACATACATAGTGTTATAGTGAAGTATAACACTAGTTAGGTATAACGCAAGTCCCGGCGAGATCCGACGTCCGACGCCGCTCCTCTTTAAATTCAATGGCTTATGAATTCGACAGCCCTCTGACCGCCGGCGCCGGGCATCGTCCCTCCGCTCGCTACTTAGATGAACGGGCCGGGCGCTTGGATTAGACGATTTGGTTCTAAGTCGTGCCGCCCGGCTACTTGCAGAATTGCGCCAGGAACGGGTTGAGGAAGCGGCCGTCGGGGTCGAGCTGCCGTCTGAGCCTGCGGAAGAAATCCAGCCGCCGGTTGTAGCTCTGGATGACATGTTCCGCGCGCACGGCGCGGGACTGGCTGATCAGTGGCGTGCCGCCCCAGTGTTCGGCGAATTCGGCGAGATCGATGACGAAATTGTCCCAACCCCTGGTCTGTGTCGAGGCGGTGGTCAGCGCGATCATCGGTTCGTCGTAGGACGGTGACAGGAGCGCCGTCGAATCGTGGCAGAGGCGATATCCCACGGCAGGCAGGTCGCAGCGGTATCGCGTCTGTGCGTAGGTCGACTCGCAGAACTCACGGTAGGCGCGCGCCACTACCGAGAAGTTCGCGGCCGGAAAACACCAGGTCGAATAGTAGCAGCGCCTCGATGCGGAAGGGGTGGACGCGTTGGTGCCGTTGGCGACCAGGCGGGAGTTCAACAAGCCCTGCGTCGCTTCGGAGATACTGTCCATCAGCCGGTACCTGACCGAAGGTATCGGGACGACTCGATTCAGTGACTTGAAGATGTGCGGCAACACCGTGCTCTCACCCCAATCCTTCAACTTCCATGGGGCGGCCAGTGCATGGCCGGGCGATGCTTCGTAGCGCCTGAGGTCGAGGTAGACACGGTCCCTGTGCGGCATGAGATAGAATTTGAGTCCGACTTCGCCGTTGGCCAGTGCGTCGATGAGCGTTGCGAACTTGTCGATGCTGACGCGTCGGTGGCTGGCCGAAAACGTACGAATGGGCCGGACGCGGAGCGTCGCTTCGCTGATCACGCCGAGCATCCCGAAACTCATCCGGAATGCCGCCAGCAGGTTGCTCTGGCCGGAGTCGATGCGCATCAGCCGACCGTCCGCCCGGATGACCTTGAGCCCGGTCACGTAGCTCGATAAGTAGCCGCCCGCGTTGCCGATCGTCGGACCGAAGCACGGCGCGGATATCGCACCGCCGACGGTCCGCATCCCCAGGCCGTAGCCGCCGCCGAGCTCCAGCCCGTGTTCTTTGAGTGCGCCGACGAGGGTTGCCAGGCGCACGCCGGCCTGCACAGTGACGGTGTGGTTGTAGTTATCGATGTTGATGATGCGGTCGAGACCGGCCATGTTGAGCGTGGTACCGCTCTCGGTCCAATTGCAGTCGGTCGCCGCTGCGCCCGCGCCCCTGGGCCGTATCGGTTGCGGCAGCCGCGACTCCGGGCTCAGCGACCTGCGCAGGTAATTGACGTTGGTCGGATCCAGTGAGACGGGACCCGCGGCGGGCTGCGCGTTGAATCGCCCGGTCTTCTTCAGGTTGCTTGCTAACATCCGTGTCTCCGGCAATCAGGCCCAGAAGGTGGCAAAGACACGGCGCCGGAGCGGCGAACCTGCGCGGTGGCGCAGCATTCGGACTTGGCAACCCCGCTGTCGTAGGATGATCCCTTAGACCGTAGGCTTTGCGACCCTGCCTTTCGGCAGGTGTGCCTTTGTCATTCGACCGGAACTGTTGCACAGCGAATCGGAGCCTGTCAACGAAGCGATTCTCGCCGTGCGCTTATTGTCAAATACTCTCCCGGCCCGGTTGGCGCAAAAGTCTGTCACGACCCGTTACACTTGACGCCGATGGCGACGAATCCCGTAAACAGCGGCGGCAAGGCACAGGCGCCTGGCGTGGAAGCAGTCGCGGCGGCGGCGCAGGAGGCCCTCGTCCGCATCGCCGGTATCGTCCGGCGGACCCCGCTGGTACGGTCTTCCCGGTTCAGTGCAGAAACGGGCGCGGAGGTGTTCTTCAAGCTCGAGAACCTGCAACACACCGGGTCGTTCAAACTGCGGGGCGCCGCCAACTGCCTCATGGGCCTCGAGCCGGAACAGTGCGCCTTGGGTGTCGTCGCCGCGTCCAGCGGGAACCACGGCGCCGCGGTCGCGTATGCGATGCAGCACCTCGGAATCTCCGGACCGATCTTCGTGCCCGTCGGCACGTCGACCGCCAAGGTGGATGCGATCCGGCGTTACGGAGGCGAGGTGCGCTTCTTTGGAACGGACGGCGTCGATACGGAGCGACATGCGCGTGAATACGCCCGGCGTCACGGCCTCTATTACGTCTCACCCTACAACGACGCCGCGGTCATCGCCGGCCAGGGGACCTGCGGGATCGAGATCGCGGATCAACTGCCCGACATCGACGCGGCATTCATCGCGGTCGGCGGCGGCGGGCTGATGAGCGGCGTCGGCAGCGTCCTGAAAACCCGTTGTCCCGGCGTCCGGCTGTTCGCGTGCCAGCCTTCGGCATCGGCGGTGATGGCAAAGTCGGTCGAAGCCGGGGAGATTCTGGACCTGCCGAGTGAGCCGACGCTGTCCGACGGAACGGCCGGGGGCATCGAAACCGGGGCGATGACCTTCGAGCTATGCCGGGACCTCGTCGACGAATTCGTGCTCGTCGACGAGGAGGAAATCGCCGCGGCGATGCGCGACACGATCGAGTCCGATGACGACGTCGTCGAAGGCGCCGCCGCGGTCGCGATCGCGGCCTGCCGGCGCGAAGGCCCGGCGCTGGCCGGCAAGCGGCTCGCCGTGATCGTCTGTGGCGGCAATGTCGCCGAGGACACGCTCGCGTCCGTGATGGCGCCTGCTAGAATTTAGGCAGGGATGCACGCGCCGCGAGGGGGCGACGCAAGGCCACGACGCAAGGGGGGTTCGGTATGAAGCTCGTGAATCATCTGCTCGAAGCCAAGGGAAACGAGGTCGTCAGCATCGTGCCGCAGGCAACGGTGTTCGAGGCGATCAGGCTCATGGCCGACAAAGCCATCGGTTCGCTGCTCGTCATGGAAAGCGGGGAGTTGCGGGGCATCATCACGGAACGCGACTACGCCCGCAAGGTCATACTGAAAGGGAGATCTTCGGAAAACACGATCGTGGCCGAAATCATGACGCAGGACGTGCTGACGACGACAAGATCGGAGACGGTTACCAACTGCATGCAAGTCATGACGACGAGACGTGTGCGGCATCTGCCCGTTGTCGACGGGGCGCAGGTGGTCGGCCTGATTTCGATTGGCGATCTCGTACAGGCCATCATCTCGGATCAGCAGGAAGAGATTCAGCAGCTGGGACAATACATCAGTGGGTGACGGGCGCAGATTCCGGCTGTGCATGGCCGCGAGTCTGTGTCTTGCCGCGAGCGTAGCCGCCGGGCAGCAGGCGAAGACGGTCATCGGACCGACCAATCCGGAGTTGCACGATGGCGCCCAGGCGCTACTGGCGGGCGACGCCAGGGAAGGCGTGCGGCTGACGCTCGAAGGGCTCGCGCGGGCGCCGACCAGCCGTGAGCGGTTGCTGGGTATGACCAATCTCTGCGCGGGCTATATCATGCTCAAGCAGCTCGATACCGCGCTCGACTACTGCAATCGCGTGATCGCCGAAGACGACAGGCGATGGCAGGCTTTCAGCAATCGCGCGCTGATTTTCGTCATGCTGCGGCAGTATGACGAGGCGGCAGCCGATCTCGACAAGGCCGAAGCGATCAGCCCGAACTCTCGTACCGTAAAAGTCGTGCGGTCGATGCTGCGCGACAAGACCGAGCCGGTCGTACCGAACATCGTGATCGACGACAGGCGCGAGCCAGCCGAAAAGAATGAACATTGAGAAGCGACTCGGCATCGGCCTGTGCTTGCTGGTCCTGACGAGCGCGGCCGCGAGTGCGGATGAATCCGAACCTGCCGCGACCGACGAATCCGGACCGAATGTGACTTATGTGCCGGGCGACTCGGGAGAGCGGGTCCCGCTGCAAACCATCGTCCCCGACTACCCCGAACTGGCCCGGCGGGAGCGCCTGGAGGGCGAGGTGCAGGTCTGTTTCAACGTCGACCGCCAGGGCATGACGTATAACGCCAGGGTGCGCAGAAGCACGAACCGGATCTTCGAAAAACCGGCGTTGCTCGCGGTCCGCGCCTCCACGTTCGCTGCGCTGCCGGACGATGTGAAGCTGTCCGGCATCAAGACCTGCCGCACCTTCCGCTTCAACCTGACGCCGGTGGCAATCGAGGAACCGGACTGAGACGAGGCGGCATCAGCGCTGCGGCGTGAGCAGGCCCAGCATCCGGGTCGCCGCTTCCTCGAGCGATGCGCCGAAACTGATGAGACCGTCCTCGTGACCGGACATGACCGCGATGCCCACCGTCGCCATGCCGCCATCGCGGTACAGCCGGGCGATCTCGTGGGCCATCGCCGGCGTACCGTAGGAGACTTCCGGCGACGTCGTTGGCAGTCGTCCGCGCCAGGCACGCCACAGCTGCGAGCTGTGTACGTGGACGACGCCGCCGATCGCCGGATCCAGTGCATAGATTGCAGCGTGGGTCAGCGATTCCGACGAGGCCTGCACGGGTCCCGTGCACGTCACACGGTTTGCCTCGATGTCGTAATCCGTGACGAGCGCATAGTGGTCCGGTCCCGTCGTCGCGAGGGCACCGGTCTGTGTGCCGCTGATCAGGAACTCGCCGCCGGGCCGCGTGCGTGCGCTGATGTTTCCGTAGCCGACGTCGTGGGCGGCGTCCCAGCCGATGAGCCCCGCGTCGAACAGCGGACGGCGCCAGGTCTCGAGCAAGCGGGCAAGCGCGGGATCGGCCGCCGGGCCCTTCGTCCAGCGGCTCACGTACTTGACGACACCTTCGTCAGCCGGCACGCGCGACGTTCTCGGGAAAGAGGCCGGCGAGTCCCGCCTCGCTCGCGGCGCACGCGCCGCGCTCCGTGATCAGTGCCGTGACCAGGCGTGCGGGCGTGACGTCGAATGCGAAGTTGCGGATGGGCGTGGTGACGGCGGTGGTCCTGACCGTGCCCGGACCGTGATCGGATTCGCCCACGACGTTCGAGACTTCGGCCGGATCGCGTTCCTCGATCGGGATCCCGGCGAGCCCGTCGCCGAGGGCCCAGTCGATCGACGTCGATGGTACCGCGACGTAGAAGGGCACGCCGTTGTCGTGTGCCGCGACCGCCTTGAGATAGGTCCCGATCTTGTTGGCGACGTCACCGCTGCGTGTCGTCCTGTCGGTGCCGGTGATCACCAGGTCGACCAGGCCATGCTGCATCAGGTGGCCGCCGGCATTGTCGACGATCAGCGTGTGAGGCACGTCGTGGCGGGCGAGCTCCCAGGCCGTCAGCGAACCCTGGTTGCGCGGTCGTGTCTCGTCCACCCACACGTGGACGTCGAGGCCGGCCTCCCGCGCCAGGTAAATCGGCGCCGTCGCCGTGCCCAGGCCGGTCGTTGCAAGAGCGCCCGCATTGCAGTGCGTCAGTACGTTGACGGGTGCGCCGTCTTTCCCGCGCGCGATCTCCTCGAGCAGTGCCAGCCCGTGGCGGCCGATCGCCGCGCAGATCGCCGCGTCCTCGGCACAGATCGCACGCGCGTCCTCGAGGATCGCGGCGGGTAGATCCGCGTCTGCCGGCACCGTGTCGGTCAGGTGCAGGATCCTGTCGATCGCCCAGCGCAGGTTGACCGCGGTCGGACGCGCGTCGATCAGGGCATCCGCCGCCTCGCGCACGGCGGCGGAGCTTCCTGCGAGTGCGGCGAGGTACAGGCTGTAGGCCGCCGTCGCCCCGATCAGCGGCGCACCGCGCACGGCCATGTCGCGGATCGCGGCGAGCCCGTCCTGCCACGTCGAGAGGCGCTCGACACGCAGTTCGTGGGGCAGGCGGCGCTGGTCGATGATGCAGACGACGGCGGGATCCGTCGGATCCGGCCAGATCGTCTGCAGATCCGGATCAGGCATGCAGACCGGCTGCGCGTTTCGCCGAGCGCAGTGTATTGGCCATGAGCATCACGATCGTCATCGGGCCGACGCCGCCGGGTACGGGCGTGACCGCTCCGGCCACTTCGCTCACGGCATCGAAATCCACGTCGCCCACGAGCCGGGAACGCTTCTCGCCGTCCGCCTCGCTCTCGATGCGATTGATGCCGACGTCGATGACGATGGCGCCCGGCTTGATCCAGTCGGAACCCACCATCCGCGCACGACCGACGGCGGCGACGACGATGTCCGCCCGCCGCGCCACGGCCGGGAGGTCCTTCGTGCGGCTGTGACAGATCGTCACCGTCGCGTTCGCCGCCAGCAGCAGGCTGGCCATGGGTTTGCCGACGATGTTGGAACGCCCGATGACGACCGCGGACAGACCGGACAGATCCGGGCCCAGCTCGTCCCGGATCATCAGCATGCAGCCCGCCGGTGTACAGGGCACGAATGCGTCGGCTATGCGCCCGGCCGTCAGTTTGCCGATGTTGACGAAATGGAAGCCATCGACGTCCTTGGCCGGCGAGATCGATTGTGTCACGGTTTGCTCGTCGAGGTGTGGAGGCAGCGGCAGCTGTACGAGGATGCCGTGTATTGCCGGATCGGCGTTGAGCTCGTCGATGAGCGCGAGCAGGTCCTCCTGGTTCGTATCGGCCGGCAGTGCGTGCTGCACCGAGTGGAATCCGCAGCTCTCGGCCGTGCGCTTCTTGTTGCGGACATAGACCTGGCTCGCCGGGTCCTCGCCGACGATCACGACCGCGAGGCCGGGCCGGATGCCGTGCTCCGCGGCGAGTGCCTGTGTCTCGGCCGTGATCTCCGCCGACATCTCTGCGGCCTTCGCCTTTCCGTCGATGCGTCGCGCGCTCATCGCATATCCCTTGGTCTGCCTGGAAGGTCGCCGCCCGGCGGGCCGGCAAGCGGCCGCATGGTACCCCCACGGATCGGCAGGGTAAACTGCGTGGCCGGCTGCCGGAGGGTTGTCCGGCTTCGTGTGGAGTATCGCGCGTGTCCGAGGTCTGGATAGAACGCTGGCGGGAAGGCCGCACCGGATGGCACCAACCGGACGGCAGTCCCTCGTTGCGGCGCCACTGGCGTGGCACGGGACGGCGTGTTCTGGTGCCGCTGTGCGGCAAGACGCCGGACCTCCTCTGGCTTGCGGAGCAGGGCAACGAGGTTGTCGGCGTCGAGCTCTCGGAGATCGCGGTGCGGTCCTTCTTCGAGGAGCAGGAGCTCGCGTTCGACGTCAGGGAAGGCGAATTGCAGGAGTATCGTGCGCTGGATGTGTCGATCACGATCTTCCAGGGCGACTATTTCCGGCTAACCGGCGAAACCTTCGATGCGCACTACGACCGGGGCGCACTGGTGGCGCTGCCGCCTGGCCAACGAGTCGACTACGCCGAGCACACGCGCTCGCTGCTCGCCGCGGCAGCGGAGCAGCTCGTCGTCACGCTCGAGTACGACCAAGACGTGGCGAACGGTCCGCCGTACGCGGTGCATCCTGACGAGGTGCTCGGTTACTGGCCCGAGTTGGTCCGTATCGAGTCGCACGACGATCTCCCCAACGGCCCGCCGAAATTCCGCGAGGCCGGTCTCACCGAGATGATCGAGGTGGTCTGGCGATCGACGCGGGATCGCTAGCCCGGGGATTCTTGTAGGGTTGCGGACTTCTTGCGGTGCAGGGCGAACAACAACGTTGCCGGCGCCAGTGACGCGAACGCGTGATACGCGGGATCCTGGGGGATTGGCGAGGTCGACAGGAAGGCCGCGACGACGATCCCGGTTGCGCCGAGTGCCAGCGTCAGGCCGCGAACGGAAGCTTTGTCCGCCACGACGCTTTCCTGCCGGTCAGGCGACGTCCGCCCGGGGATGGTCGCTGTTGCCGAGATCCTGCCTGCGCACGGGCAACTCGCGGATGCGGATGCCGGTGGCATCGAAGATCGCATTGGCGAGTGCAGGCGCGGCGGGCGGCGTGCCGGGTTCGCCCGCACCGCCGAGTGTTTCGCCGCCGTTGCTGTTGATGATGTGTGTTTCGATCGCGGGCGCCTCGTCGATGCGCAGCATCGGGTAGTCGTGGAAGTTCGATTCCGCGACCGCACCGTGGCGGATCGAGATCTCGCCAAACAGGGCGGCGGTCAGGCCGTAGGCGATACCGCTCTCCATCTGCGCCGCGAGGCCGTCCGGATGGATCGCGAATCCCGGATCGGCGGCGCAGACGACGCGTTCGACGCGCGCTTTGCCGTCGGCGACGCGGACCTCGACGACCTCGGCGACGATGGTGCCGAACGAGCGGTGTATCGCGATGCCGCGGCCATGATTGGTGGGCAGCGACTTGCCCCAGTCCGACTTCTCTGCGGCCAGGTCCAGCACGGCCAGGAAGCGCGGTTCGTGCGCGAGGAGATCGCGCCGGTAGTCGTAAGGATCGCGGCCGGCGGCCACGGCCAGTTCGTCGACGAACGACTCGGTAAAGAAAGCGTGCAGCGAATGGTCGACGCTGCGCCAGAATCCCCAGGGCACGTGTGTCGCACTTTTCGTATAGAGGATACGCTGGTTGTCGATGCCGTACGGGATGTGCGGCGCTTCCTCCGGATCGTGCTTGTTGACGTAGTGGTTGTGCCAGGCGAGGGGCTTGCCGTCTGCATCCAGCCCCGCCCTGAAACGGCTGATGCTCGCCTGCCGGTAGTGGTCGTGACGGGTATCTTCCTCGCGGGACCAGATGAGCTTCACCGGCACGCCGGCGTCGGCCGCAATCCGCGCCGCCTGGATGGCGAAGTCGCTGAACGCGCGCCGCCCGAAGCCGCCGCCGAGATACTGGTTGTGGACCGTGACGGCATCCTGTTCGATGCCGAGCGCGCGGGCGACATCCTTCGCGAAGCCGAGCGGATTCTGCGTGCCGAGCCAGAGTTCGCAGCGGCCGTCCTTCACGCGGGCCGTACAGTTCATCGGTTCCATCGGTGCATGGGCGAGGAACGGCACGCGATACTCGGCCTCGACGACGCTCGCGGCGCGCTCCAGGGCCGCCCGCGTATCGCCTTTCTCGACGTCGGTTTCCTCGTCGCCGGACGCAGCGGACGCATCGAGGTCGTCCGCGAAACGGCGAAAGATGTCGCCCTGTTCCCAGTGGCCGTTGCCGCCATCGTCGAATGCCGGCGCGAGCGCCTCGAGTGCCTGCGTGGCCTGCCAGAAGTCGTCGGCGACGACCGCCACGGCGTCGCCGAGATCGACGACCTTTCGTACGCCGGGCAGATCCCGGACCTTCGCCGGGTCCATCGATTCGAGCTTGCCACCGAACACGGGTGCGGCCCTCACCGCCGCGTAGGCCATGCCCGGCAGTTTCGCATCGATGCCGAACTGTGCCGTGCCGTCGACCTTGGCCGGGATGTCGAGGCGCGGCGGCGACGTCCCCATGATCCGGAATTCGTCCCGCGTCTTGAGCACCGGTTTGTCAGGCAGCTCGAGCCTTGCGGCGGCGGGCGCCAGCGCCGCGTAAGTTTCACTCCTGCCACCTGCGGCGTGTTCGACGCGTCCGTCGCGCGTCGTGAGTTCGCTCGCCGGCACATCCCAGGCGCCGGCCGCGGCCTGCATCAATACGTGGCGCGCCGCGGCGCCGGCGGTGCGCATGGCTATCTGGCCCGTCGTCTTGACGGAGTTACTGCCGCCCGTGATCTGCAGCGCCATGAATTGCGTCGCGCGGAAGAAAAACCCGTCCACGCTGTCGACGAGCCAGGCCGGGAAGTCCACGCCGGGCGCGCTGTAGCCGCGCGCCAATGCATAGTTGGCGTACTCGGGGTCGGCCGGCGCCTCGCGGACTTCGACTTTCGCCCAGTCCGCATCCAGCTCGTCGGCCAGCATCATCGCGAGCGTCGTGTGCACGCCCTGGCCCATCTCCGCATGCGGCACGATGGCCGTGACCGTGTTGTCGGGGGCGATCTTGAGCCAGACGTCGAACAGCGTGTCGCCCTCGTCGGCCACCAGGCCGGCGACTTTTGCGGAACGGTCACCGCGCCTTATCGCGACGCCGAAGACGACGACGCCTCCCGCGGCGATGCCGCTGGCGATGAACGCGCGGCGCGACCACTTACCCATCGGCATGCCGCTTCCCGGCGCCGGCATCGACGTTCCCGGCCGCGCGCTTGATAGCCTTGCGGATCCTGGGGTAAGTGCCGCAACGGCACAGGTTGCCCGCCATGGCCTGGTCGATGTCGGCGTCGGTCGGCGACGGCACGCGCGCGAGCAAGGCCGCCGCGCTCATGAGCTGACCGGACTGGCAATAGCCGCACTGCGGCACCTGCTCGTCGATCCAGGCCTGCTGCAGCGGGTGCAGGCCGGCGCGGCCGCCGTTGATGCCCTCGATCGTCGTGATCCGATGTCCCGCGACGGCCCGCAGCGGCGTCACGCAGGATCGGAGCGGCTCGCCGTCGATGTGGACGACGCAGGCGCCGCACATCGCGATCCCGCAGCCGAACTTCGTGCCCGTGAGGCCGATACGATCGCGGATGACCCAGAGCAACGGCGTCGAGGGATCGACGTCGACTGCATGAATTTCACCATTGACGCTGAGTTCGATCATCGCGACTCGACGGTACTCCATGCTGCCGGAGCCGGCAAGCGAGGGCCCGGGAATGACGCCGTCGCGCTGAATGGCGTAGACTGAACACCGTAGTCTCACTCGACGAGGAGCCCCGATGTCTGCTAACCGATACTACGACACGGTTGCGTTCGACGTCCGGGACAACGCAACGATGTTGTTTTTCGCGCGGACGACGGCCGAAGGCGACATCGATGATTACCTGTTGCTGATGCGCACGATCGAGGAGGACTTCGAGTCTTCCACCTACATCGAGATCAACGAGAACCAGTTCGGCGGTCACGATCTGATCCGCGCCGCGACACTCCAGGGCAATACGCTCACGTTGCAATTGCATGAGCCGGCCGCCGCGCTCGGCGACGCCCGCGAGATCGTGCTGACCTTTGCCGATACGCCGGAAAACGGCGAGAGCATCGAGGCGGGCGCGTTCCGGGTCTTCGGCGACGCGCTGACCGGCGGCAATGCCTGAGCGTGTCGGCTTCGGACTATAGCGTCTACATCGTCCGTTGCGCGGACGGCAGCCTGTATACCGGTATCGCGATCGACGTCGCGAGGCGCATCGGCGAACACGAGCGCGGGCGTCGCGGCGCCCGGTACCTGCGTGGCAGGGGCCCGCTCAAGCTCGAATTTGCGGAGCGAGTTGGCGATCGCGGCGCCGCAACTCGGATCGAACACCGGCTCAAGCGGCTGGCGAAACCGGACAAGGAGCGACTGATCGCGGGCGAGCGTTCCCTCGGGAACCTGCTCGACAGCGCGTGACGATCAGGCCTCGGGAGGCGTGAGCGGGTAGAGGACCGTCGTCTCGCCGAACTGCGGCAGGTGCAGGCGCGTGCCCCGGTCCCAGGTATCCCTGAACTCTTCCAGCCAGCCGGCGACGTCCTGGAAGTCGTTGAGCGCGCGAGGAAACGGTACGATCTCGCCGAAGGGCCGGGTGTAGTCGTCGAAGTGTATCGGGATCACCTGCTCCGCGCCGGTGGCAGTGACGACCTGCTGCCAGTATTGCGCCGCGTACTTGCGGCCCATGCTTTCGAGCATGCCGACGCCGAGCATCACCACGTCGGCGTGGACGCCGTCAAGTGCGCCGTCGATGAAACCTGCGCTGCCCTGTACGAGCGTCGTTCCCAGCGGATGCGCCACGACGATGGAATAGCTCTTCCCTGCCCGCCACGCGGAGACGGGTGCCGGTGTCTTCAGCGGCCGGTCGATCCTGCCCGCGAAGGGGACCCCGCCGCCCCACAGGATCGGTGCGTGCGCCGATTCGATCATCGTCACCGTGAATCGGCCGAAGCGGTACTGGCCGTGATTCTCGGCGACGACAATCTGGTCTTCGGGCACGCTCGCGCCACGCGCGACGTTGGCGGCCGACTCCGAGCCCAGGATCGAGGCGCTGGTGCGGTTCGCGATGGCGCCGATGTCCATCGCGTGGTCGAAATGCGAGTGCACCGGCACGATGGCGGCGAGGCGCCGCATGTCGTAGGCCTCGAGCGCGTAGTCGACCTGCGCGGCATCGCTCTCGACGGGGCGATCCAGCACGATATCGGCAAGCGAGGGCCGCGAAATGAAGCCGTCGATCAGGATCTGGGTATCGCCGTCGTCGAACAGCAAGGTAGTCACGCCGAGCCAGGTGACGCTGACGCTGTCCGTGGCACCGTCGGCCGCCGGATACGGCGGCCAGTCGATGGCATCGAGCGACGGCCGCACCCGCCACAGCCACCAGAGCGCGACGGACCCCACGAGTACGATGGCAGCGAAGACGATGCCGACGCGCCGGGCCTTGATCGCAAACCGCCGCAGAAACTCAGGATTCATGGCGTCAGCATACCGTCAAACAGCGCGGATGCGATGACTCGTTGCCGGCCGGCAACGAGGGTATCCCGGCGTGCCCGTCAGGCGATCTGTGCCTGCAGGTCCTTGCGGCTGGCATCGTCGGTCAGCGCCGCCGACTTGACGGTCAACCATGCCGCGTCCCAGTCCTGGACCTTGCTGGGGCCGAATACGAATTTCGCGATGTAACTGTCGAGTTGTGCGACCCGTATTACGTTGGTCGGCGGCGGAGTCGGGAAGTCGACCCGGCCCGTGAAGACGACGAGGTTGGCGACCGGCACATCGGGGACGGCTTTCTGCAAAGCCCGCGTGCGCCCCTCGTTCTGGATCAGGGGGTTCAGGAAACGCCGGCGCCGCGTGCCGTCGACGTTGGTCCATTGCGGTTCGTCCGGCCCCCCGAAGACGATCCCGTTATAGTGTTTGGTCTGGATACACAGGATGCCGCCTGCCGTTAGTATCGCGTGATCGATCTTGACGAGGCCCCCGAATGCGCCGGGGAGGATGAAATCGTGCAGTACGTCGGCGCTGCGGGCCGACAGTACGCGGCGAATGCGCATCGCGCCGATGCGCGTCGTGACGATCTGCAGTACGTGGCTGGCCGCCTTGCGAAATACGAGCGTCAGCAGCAAGGCGCCCGCAACCGTGAACAGGAACGCGGCCGGCCCGACGTCGGTGATGCCGGTCGCGGGACCGGCATCCGCCGCGAGCGCCGGGATGGCAATGAGCGGCAGGCTGCTGATGGCGATGCGGAACTGGCTGATCATGTTGTCAGCATAGGCTTTTTTGCCGTGGATTCCTCGTAACAGATCACGTTTTGCGCGGCGTCCCACCCGGATACGCCAGGTAGTAGCCGTCCAGCGCGGCGACCCGTATCGGCGTCTCGTAGACTGAAGAGAGCAGATCGGCGGTGAGGACGGAGGCCTTGTCCCCGTCCGCGGCGATCCTGCCGTCTTTCAGGACGATGACACGTTCGACCTCCGGCGGCACCTCGTTGAGGTGGTGGGTCACGATCACGATGTTGTGGCCCGATGCCGCGAGGGCGCGGATTCGGGCGAGGTAGTCGAAGCTTGCTGCGAAGTCGAGCCCGGCAGTCGGCTCGTCGAGAATCAGCGTGTCCGGGCGATGCACGAGCGCGCGTCCCAGCAGGCAGCGGCGCTGCTGGCCGGTGGACATTGACCGCAACGGACGATCGCGCAGCGTATCGATGCCGAGCACGCGCAGCGTCTCGTCGGCACGGGCGACTTGTTCGCTCGTGACGCCCGCGGCCAGCGTGCCGTGTACGCCGATGCTGGAGAAGAAACCGGACACGACGACCTCGAGTGCGGTGGTCGTCGGCGTGTATCGGTTGTGCAGGTCATGCGACACGATACCGACGTGTTTGCGCAATTCCCAGACGTTCCAGTGGTCGCGGCCGAGGATCTTCACGTGTGAGTCCGCGGAGACCACCGGGTAGAGTTCGCGATTGATCGTCTTGAGCAGCGTGGTCTTGCCGGATCCGTTCGGGCCGAGGATCGCGACGCGCTCGTGTTGCGCGATGGACAGCGTCAAGCCGTGGAACACGCGCGTGGTCCCGCGCCAGATGGTCGCGTTGCGTATGTCGATCAGCAAAGGCTCGGTCCTACCCTGTCCCGGCATGGTACTCGACGTCCTTTCAGGCCTTGCGATGACGCCATGCGCCGCGCTGGAACACGGTCACGCTCATCAGAGTCATCAGGGATTCCGAGGCGACTATCGCGATGAAAGCCCCGTTGGGGCCCATCGGCACGCCGGTCGCGAGCCAGTACGCCAGCGGAATCTGCAACAGCCAGAATGCAATCAGGTTCAGCACCACCGGAATCATCGTGTCGCCGGCACCGTTCAGGGATTGCGTAATCACCATCCCGACGGCATAGACGGGGAACCCGAGGCCGAGAATCCGCAGGCAATTCGTACCGTGGCGGACTACTTCGGTTTCGCCCGAAAAGGCGCCGACGATAAAAGGCGCGAACACGATAATCAACGTCCCCGTCACGGTCATGAATACGGTGTTGTATTTTGCGGCGCGCCATGCCGATCGTGCCGCACGCTCCGGCAGGTTCGCACCGAGGTTCTGACCGACCAGCGTGGCAGCCGCATTGCCGAGTCCCCACGCGGGCAACCACAGGAACTCCATTACTCTCAATGCGATCGTATAGGCCGCTACCGCCGTGCTGCCGTACAGGGCCACGACGCGCATGATGGCGATCCAGCTCGAGGTCGCGACCAGGTACTGGCCGACGCCGCCGACGGAGATCAGGAGCATGCGCAGCGTGAGCCCGGGATTGAAGCGCATGTTGCGGTAGTGGAACTCGAGCCGGCCGCGACCGTCGAGCAGATACCACAACTGGTAGCACACGCCCAACCCGCGTCCGATGGTCGTGGCGACGGCTGCCCCGGTGACCCCCAATTGCGGAAACGGGCCGATGCCGAAGATCAGGCAGGGGTCCAGGACGATATTCAGGCCGTTCGCGAGCCACAGCGAGCGCAGGGCGACCGCCGCGTCTCCGGCGCCCCGGAATGCCGCGTTGAGGATGAACAGGTACAGGATGCTGGCGCAACCGCCGAGCAGGACGGCCGCGAAGCCGGTCCCCGTATCGACGACCGATGCGCTCGCGCCCATCAGTCCCAGCATGTCGGCGGCGTACAGGGCGCCGGGAACCCCGATCGCGATGGACAGTGCGCCACCGACCCATATGGCTTGTCCCGTGACGTTGGCGGCCGCATCGCGTCGGCGCCCGCCGATCCGGCGCGAGACCATCGCGGTGACGCCCAGGCCGAGCCCGACGGCGACGGCGTACAGGACGGTGATGAGGGCCTCGGTGATGCCGACGGCGGCGACCGCGTCCGTGCCCAGCCGCGACACGAAGGCGATGTCCACGACGGCGAACACCGATTCCATGGCCATCTCGAGCATCATCGGGATGGCCAGGAGACCGAGTGCGCGCCCTATGCGTCCCTCGGTGTAATCGGTCTGCGTATCGCGCAGCGATTCGCGCAGGAAGGCAAGGGCCCTCCCGAGCGCCGTTGTGCCCGGTCCATTGTTAGAATCGATGCTCTTCATCTCTGCCGGAAGCCGACCATGCCCGAAGGCCTGTTGCCCGTCCTGTTGTTCGTTCTGGCCGTGATCGTCTACGTGATTGTCAGGGTTTACCAGTATTCGCGAAAGAGCGAGCAGCAATGGCGCAGGGTCGACAAGAGCAAACTCCGCGAGTGGGAGGACGACGACGAGGACTGACGGGGGCGCTCGCCGGATAAGGGTTCGCTGCCGGGTAAGCGGTTTTCGATTACACTCGTTGCAGGCCTCCGTATCGGACAACTGGTAAGTCGAATGAACAGCAAGCAATCCCCCGGTCTCGCCCTCGCTGCTTTGCTCGCAGGAATGCTGCTCGCGTTGCAGGGCTGTGACCGCGATGCGCAGCAGTCCGCCGGCGAGAAAGAGGCAGGGCGCGCCAACGTCGAAGCGATGTCCCACGAGCACGAGAAGGAGACGCCGGCGCCGAGCGCCGCCGCCCTCGTCCCGCCCCGGCTCGAGGTGGTATCCGATCGTCTGCCCTATGCCGAGATCGACGATGCGCTGGTGTACGGGCATTTCGCGTTCCCGGCGGACATGGTGGACCCGCTGCCGGCGATCATCGTGATCCACGAGTGGTGGGGTCTGAACGACAACGTTCGCGCGATGGCGGACCGGCTGGCCGGAGAGGGGTATATCGTCCTTGCGGTGGACCTGTTCGGAGGCAAGACCGCCAGTACGCCCGAAGAGGCCAGGCAGTTGATGCTCGGGGTCGTCGAGAATCCGGACAGCGCGGAGGACAATCTCCGACATGCCTACAAGTTCTTGAAAGAAACCGCCAAGGCGCCGCGCGTGGCTTCTCTCGGCTGGTGTTTCGGCGGCGGCTGGTCGCTGAATACCGCGTTACTGTTCCCGGACGATCTCGATGCCGCTGTGATCTACTACGGCCAGGTTACTGACGACGAACAAAAACTCCTGCCGCTCAACGTACCGATACTCGGACTGTTCGGCGGCAAGGATCGCGCGATCACGGTCGACTCCGTCCACCGGTTCGAGACGGCACTGAAGCGACTCGGCAAGACCTATGACATCCACATCTATCCGCGAGCAGGCCATGCGTTTGCCAATCCCACCGGCCAGCGTTACGACGCCGCGGCGGCCGAAGATGCCTGGCGCCGGACGCTCGACTTCCTGACTCAGTACCTGGGCGGAGAATCGGCGGAGCCGGCAACGTCGTCGTCCTGACCGGACGCATCCGTGTCGTCGTCCGGAATCGTGCAGTAGAGATCCAGCGACAATGGGACCGTCGAGTAGACGATCGACTGCCGCCCATCGCGCACGCAGCGCAGGGACAGGTGCGCAGTGAAGGCGTCGCGGACCTGCAGCATGGCCGGGAATGACGTCGGCGCTGCTTCGGCAGGGCAGAATCGATTGACCGGCAACGGAGCGGTCTGCTTCGCGGGCAATGGCAGCTCCGCTTCGATGGCGGATTTCCCGGCGAGGGCCGCCGCGCCGAGTTCCTCGCTGGAGTCGGCAACGCTGATCGAGAGGGACTCGACCTCGCCGCCCGCGCAGTCGGGTTCGATCGACAGCCGGAACTCGAGGTCCGGCAATTCGATCAGCCGCAAACCCGCGGCACCCGGATCCACGTCCACTCTTGCCGGCGAGGCCGCGACGCGCATCTGCGGCGCCTCGTCGGCCAGCGCCGGGACGAGTACCGCCATCAGGGCGAGGGCTGCCGAATGGACGATGCGCATGCAACCAACTCTACGGCAGGCGCGTCATAAAACAAGTTACCGGGCCGGAGTGAGCTGTTCCCCATGATAAGAAGAACCATGCATCTGACCTACAAGGTGGCGCGGCGCATCGCCATCGCCGTCGTCGGCGCCACCGTCGTCCTGCTGGGCATCGTCATGATCGTGACTCCGGGGCCCGGGCTCGTCGTCATCCCGGTGGGCCTCGCCATCCTGAGCCTGGAGTTCGCGTGGGCAAGGGCTTGGCTGCGCCGCTTGCGGCGGTTGCTCAGCACCAATGGGGCGAGCGCCAGGGCCCGGCGCGCAGAGCGTCACCGCCGGCGCGTCGCACCCTGAAGAACTGCGGGTAAAAAGGGAGGCGCCGGAGAGCTGAATTCGAGATCAAAATCAGCGGGCCATCCGACATGGAGGTCTCCGGCGCCCAAGCATTAACGGCAGGGGTTGCCGCCGGGCCTTCCTGGCCCGTCTCGCCGGCATTCCGGCCGGCTCACCGATGGCGCGCCGGGCTTCGGGGGGAGAAGCGTGTTGGCGGCGCCATCGGAGGGGGTTCTTTCGCGGTGTCCGTTAAGACTGCCCTGACTAGCGAAGCGCGATTAGCGTTGAAGTGGGGTCGTTAGACCGTAGTTCAAGGTTTGGTTCCCTCGCGTGCCGAAAGCCGTGCCGGCCGCCGATCCGACACCGATTAGAACGACCAGCGCGGCGAGCAGCGCCAGGCTGCCCTCGATTCTCCTGTTCCTCATTGCCATCTCCTGACATGTGTTGGCGCGGCATCCGGCCGCGCTCCCAAGCGTTGCCTGTCTATTGCAGAACGCGTGCCAAGTCCCCGTATCCTTTATTTTCAATGAGTTAACTCATAAATAGCATTACGGAATTCCGTTGTTGACGAAATTTCGTAACCCTGAATTACGAAATTCCGTATAATCCGGCGATGAACAGACGCCACGACTATCGCTGGATGTTCCGCAAGTTGCCGGCCATGGCGACTTCGATCGGGCCGGACGGCACTTACCTCGACGTCAACGATGCACTCGTCGAGAGGCTGGGTTATTCGCGCGAAGACATGGTCGGTCGGCGTCCCGCCGAATTCGTGACCAGGGACTCTGCGCGGCGCATCGAGAAGGAATTCATGCCGGCGCTCCGGCGCACGGGCCGCCTCGAGAACAAGCCCATCGCGTTCGCCGCCGCCAATGGCGAGGTCGTGGAATGCATGGTCAATTCGATCGTCGACCACGATCGCGAGGGCGCGTTCGTGCGCACGATCGCGGTCTATGCCGAGATCACGGACCTGGCGCGTGCCGATTTCAAGTATCGTGACCTGTACCGGCTGACGCCCGCCATGCTCCACACCGTGGATGCGGAAGGTCGTGTCATCACGGTCACCGATCATTGGCTGAAAAAGCTGGGCTACTCGCGTGAAGAAGTGCTGGGCCGCCCGATCACCGACTTCTTCACCGAGTCCGAGCGCAGGCGCTTCAGCGCCGACCGCTTGCAGGATCTGATCAGTCGCGGCGACTTCGAGAACGAGGAGCGGCAGGTCGTTACCAGGGACGGACGCGTGCTGGATCTCATCGTGTCCTCGATCTCGTCCCGGAATTCGACAGGCAAGGTCGACCGGATGCTCATGGCATCCAAGGACGTCACCAAACGCAAGCAGGCCGAGCGCGAGTTGCGGCTGACGCTCGCCGAGAACGCGCGTTTGCGCGAGGAACTCGAGCACGAGCGCGACTATCTGCGCGAGGAAGTGAACGTGGCGATGAACTTCGGCCGCATGGTCGGCAAGAGTGACGCCTTGCAACGCATGCTCGGTCGTGTCGAAGCCGTCGCCGAGACGCCGGCGAGCGTGTTGCTGCAGGGCGAGTCGGGTGTCGGCAAGGAACTCGTCGCACACGCGATCCATGCCCGCAGCCCGAGAGCCGACGGACCGCTCGTGAAGGTCAACTGTCCGTCGATCCCGAAGGAACTGTTCGAGAGCGAATTCTTCGGCCACGTCCGGGGCGCTTTCACCGGCGCACACCGTGACCGGATCGGCCGTTTTCAGCTCGCGGACGGCGGCACAATCTTTCTCGACGAGGTCAGCGAGATCCCGTTGGAGCTGCAGGGCAAGCTGCTGCGGGTACTCCAGGAGAGCGAATTCGAACGCGTCGGCGACGACGAAACCCGCACGGTGGACGTGCGCGTGATCGCCGCCACCAACCGCGATCTCGAGCAACTCATCGTCGACGGCGAATTTCGCGAAGACCTGTTCTACCGGCTCAGCGTATTCCCGATCGACGTCCCGCCGCTGCGTGAGCGCGAAGGCGACGTCGTGCAACTGGCACAACATTTCCTGGAAAAGACCTGCCACGATTTCGGGCGGCCGCTGCTGACCCTGAGCCGCGCGCAGGCCGGCCAGCTGCGGTCCTACGAGTGGCCCGGCAACGTTCGGGAGCTCAAGAACGTCATCGAACGCGCCGTGATCCTGTCTCCCGGGAACGTGTTGCGCCTCGACCTTTCCATGCCTAATCTTGCACCGCCGCCGGCAGATCAGCCTGCCGCGGACGAAGCCGACGATTCCGTGCTGACGGAGGAGCAGATGCGAGAATTCACGAAACGGAACATCGTCGCCGCGCTCGAGCGCAGCAACTGGCGCGTGTCCGGTCGGAGCGGTGCCGCCGAGCTGCTGGGCGTCCGGCCGACGACGCTCGCGGATCGCATTCGCTCGTTCGGTATCGAAAAGCCCGCGCGGCCGCGGGCCTGATGAGGGTCGCAGTCGCCACGGCGGCGCTGATCGCCCTGACTCCGGCGGTCCAGGCGGCCACAGATGCGCTGCCCGCGCCGGTGGCGGCAGTCCTCTCGCACCGCCAGTTGCCGCCGGACAGCCTCAGCCTCTTCGTCCGGGACCTCACCACCGACGAGGTCGTATTGCGATGGAACGAATCCGTGCCGCGCAATCCCGCGTCGACGATCAAGCTCCTCACGACCCTCGTGGCGCTCGACATGCTCGGGCCGACCTATCGCTGGCACACGGACGTGTATGCGATGGGTGACGTGGAGGACGGCAGGCTGCACGGAGATCTGTTGTTGCGCGGCGGAGGCGATCCCTACCTCGTCACGGAGCGGGTATGGCAGATGCTGCGTCGCGTTCGGCAGGCGGGCATACGGGACATCGACGGCGATCTGCTGATCGACGACAGCTATTTCGTCGTGACGCACTCCGATCCGGCGGCTTTCGACGGCCAGCCGCTCAGGGCGTACAACGTGGCGCCGAATGCGTTGATGATGAATTTCAAGGTCGTGCGATTCTGGTTCGAGCCGGATCGGGACGGCAGCCGTGTGCTCGTGCGGCCGGACCCACCGCTGCCGAACCTGCAGATAGTCAATCATCTGACAACCAGGCCCGGTCCGTGCCGCGGATACCAGCGCGGCATCGCGATATCGGCGAACGACGCGATCGACAGGATTAGCTTCAGCGGCCGCTTCCCGGCAGGCTGCGATCAATACGCGATGGATCGCACGGTGCTGAGCCACAACGCATTCGTGTACGGGGAGTTCGTCTCGCTGTGGCGGGAATCGGGTGGCGGCTTCAGCGGCGGTTGGAAGAACGTCGTGACGCCGGAGGATGCCGAGCCGATCGTGCAGTTCGGGTCGCTGCCGCTCGCCGACGTGATCGCGCGGATCAACAAGTACAGCAACAATGTCATGGCGCGGCAGCTCCTCTACACGCTCTCGGCCGCGGTGCTTGGCCCGCCCGGCGTCGAGGCGGGTGGCCGCAAGGTGGTCAGGGACTGGCTGACGGCCCACGGGATGACGGCGTGCGCGCTGGACTACGAGAACGGCGCGGGCCTGTCACGCGACACGCGCATCACTGCCCGGGACCTCGAGGCCTTGCTGGACTTCGCCTGGCAACAACCCTATATGCCCGAATTCGTCGCCTCGCTGTCGCTGTCCGGCCTCGACGGCACGTTGTCGAAGCGCCTCGACGACGGCTCGCTGGCAGGCGTTGCACACCTGAAGACCGGCTCGATGGATGACGTGACGGCGGTCGCGGGCTACCTGCAGGCGCGATCGGGACATCGTTACTCGGTCGTCGCGCTGCAGAACTACAGCGACGTTCATCGCGGCAGCGGCGACGAGGTCCAGGAGGCGCTCCTCAAGTGGCTCTACGCGCGATGACGCGTGCCTGCAGGCGGGTGCAGGGCTGCGGGCGGGGATTTCATGGCGGCTTCTAGTAGACTCGCGTTCTGAAGGGAGGTCGATCATGCGTTTTCTTGTCGTAGTCCTGATAATGATGCCGGCGCTGGCCGTCGCCGATACGGCCTACGTCACGGATACACTTCAGCTCGGCATGCACCACGCCGCGGACACGAGCGACCAGCCTTTTCGGAGCCTCGACAGCGGCCAGGCCGTCGAGATCCTCGATCGCACGCGGTATTACGCCCATGTGCAGCTTCCGGACGGCACGGAAGGCTACGTCAAGGCCGCGTACCTCGTTAGCGACAAGCCGGCGAAGCTGATCGTCGCCGAGACGCAGGCCGAGCGCGACCGGCTCGCCAGGGAGCTGGAAGAGACCAAGAAAGCCTTCGCCCAACCGTCGGCCACGATCGATGCCCTGAAACAGAAGGCGGCTACCCTCCAGCAGGAACTCGACGCGGGCAAGGCGAAGCTCGCCGAGCTCGGCGACGAAAACACCGCGCTCCGGAGCCGGCAGCAGCAATACGCACACAGCATGCCGCTGTCGTGGGTCGCCGGCGCCGCCGGCGCTTGCCTGGTTGCCGGCTTCATCGGAGGGCTGGCATGGGTCGACTACCGGAGCCGCAGACGGCACGGCGGGATCCGCATCTACTGACGGCGCGCGACGGTCGGCGCGGTCGGCACTTATGCCGCGACGTTATAAGTCGATAAAAACAAAATTGTTCAGCTCGAGCAGACGGCTCCCTAAGGTGCGGCCAACGTGTTTTGTGCGCCGCAAAAGGCTCTCGCGCGGCGCTCCGGGGAGAGGGATTCATGAGCAGCACTGCCGCGGGCGGCCTCGCCGCGCCGCTCGAGGACCAGCAGGCCGCGCGCATCCGCGAGGCGGTGGCCGGACTGTCGCAGTCCCAACTGCAGTGGGTGAGCGGCTATATCGCCGGGCTGGCCGCCGCGGGGGCCGCGCCGGAACCGGCGGCCGCAGCCGACGGCGCAGAAACCCTGACGATCCTCTACGCTTCGCAGACGGGCAACGGCCAGCGGATCGCCGAGTCGCTGGCCGAGCGCGCCCGCGACAAGGGCTATCCGGTGCGACTCGAGAACCTAGCCGGCTACAAGCCGGCAGCACTCCGGCGGGAGACGCTGGTCACGTTCGTCGTCAGCACGCACGGGGAAGGCGACCCGCCGGACGATGCCGAGCTTTTTCACGAATTCATCCTGTCGCCGCGCGCGCCGGAATTGCCCAGGCTGCGCTATTCGGTGCTCGCTCTGGGCGACAGCAGCTACGTCAATTTCTGCCAGACGGGCCGCGAATTCGATGCGCGGCTCGAGGAGCTGAAGGCCGAGCGACTCGGCCCGATCGTCGAATGCGATCTCGACTATGAGGCGGCGGCCGACGCCTTCAGCGAGTCGATCATCGAGCGTCTCCCGGAACTGATCGGCGCACGCACCGCGGCACCGCGGCTGCGCGCCGTCAACACGAAGGCGATGTACGACAGGCATCGGCCGTTTGCAGCGGAGGTGCTCTGCAATCAGAAGATCACCGGCGCCAACTCGAGCAAGGACGTCCGCCACATTGAACTGTCGCTCGAAGGGTCGGGGATCACTTACGAACCCGGCGACGCGCTCGCCGTCGTCGTCGAGAATCCACCGCAGCTGGTGGCGCAGTTCGTCGATGTGCTGGGTGTCGACGCGGGGACGGAAGTGCACGTCGGAAAGCGCCGCACGACGCTCGCCGAGGCGCTCGGCAGGGACCTAGAGATCACTGCGCCGAGTCTGGGCTTCCTGCGCGCCTGGAGCGTCCTGAGTGGCGCCGCGGAGCTGTCCGCACTGCTCGAGCCCGAACGCCAGGCCGAGCTGTCCCGATTCGTCGACGCGCATCAGATCATCGACATCCTGCGTCGATTCCCGGCGACGGTCGGCGCCGAGGAGTTCGTCGCCTTTTTGCGCAAGCTGAGTCCGCGCTCCTATTCCATCGCATCGTCGCTGTCCGCCAATCCGGACGAGGTGCACCTGACGGTCGCCGCCGTGCGCTACGTTGCCTACGGCAGCAAACACTGGGGCGCGGCGTCCACGCACCTCGCCGATCGCATCGAAGCGGGCGACAGCGTGTCGGTGTACGTCGAATCCAATCCGCGTTTCCGCCTGCCGGCGGACGACGTGCCGATCGTCATGATCGGTCCCGGTACCGGCGTCGCGCCATTCCGCGCTTTCGTCGAGGAGCGCGCCGAGCGGGGCGCCTCGGGCAGGAACTGGCTGTTTTTCGGCGACCGAACATTCTCCGAGGATTTCCTGTACCAGCTGGAATGGCAGCGTCACCTGCGGGACGGACACGTTACGCGCATGGACGTCGCGTTCTCGCGCGACACCGAGCACAAGATCTATGTGCAGCAACGTATCCGCGAACGCGGCGCCGAACTCTGGCGCTGGATCGAGGCCGGTGCGGTCATCTACGTTTGCGGCGACGCGAAGCACATGGCACCGGACGTCCACGAGGCGCTGATCGACGTGATCGGCGCCGGTGCGAACGTCGGACGCACCGACGCCACGGCGCGTCTGAAGGAGCTGCGCCGCGCGGGTCGTTACCAGCGCGACGTCTACTGATGGCCGGCTTGTCCGACGTCGAGCGGATCAAGGCGCGCAGCCGGCACCTGCGTGGCACGCTCGACGAGAGCCTGGAAGACCCGCTCACCAACGCGATCGCTGCGGACGACACGCAGCTGTCGAAATTCCACGGCATCTATCAGCAGGACGATCGCGACGTCCGCAGCGAACGCCAGCGCCAGCGGCTCGAGCCCGCCTGGAGCTTCATGATCCGCGCACGCGTACCCGGCGGGACCCTGAGCACGTCACAATGGCAGGGCATGGATCGCATCGCCCGCACGTATGCCGGCAATGCGATCCGGCTGACCACGCGGCAGGCGATCCAGCTGCATGGCGTCGTAAAGCGCGAACTGAAGCCGACGATTGCGGCAATCAATCAGGCCCTGCTGGACACGATTGCCGCCTGCGGCGACGTGAATCGCAACGTCATGGCGCCGCCACTGCCGTCGCTGTCGGCGATCCATCGCGAGCTGCAGGCGCAGGCACGCGCCCTGAGCGATCACCTGACGCCCGCGACCCGTGCCTATCACGAGATCTGGCTGGACGGCGAGAAAATCGTGTCGGGCGCGCAGGAAGCGGAGCCGATCTACGGCGACAGCTACCTGCCCCGGAAATTCAAGACCGCGTTCGCCGTGCCGCCGCGCAACGACACGGACGTGCACGCCCAGGACCTCGGCTTCGTGGCGATCGTCGAGGGCGGCAAGCTCGCCGGTTACGACGTGCTGGTCGGCGGCGGCATGGGCATGACGCACGGCGAGACGGCGACCTTCCCGAGGCTCGCCGACGCCCTCGGCTTCTGCACGCCCGGGCAGGTGATCGCCGTTGCCGAGGCGGTGGTCACGACGCAGCGCGACTTCGGCGATCGCGGCAATCGCAAACACGCACGGCTGAAATACACGCTCGAGGATCGCGGCATCGACTGGTTCCGGGGCGAGGTCGAGCGGCGGGCAGGCATCGTGCTGAGCGCGCCGAGGCCGTTCTCCTTTACCGGCAACGGTGACGTCTACGGCTGGCAGCGCGACGACAGCGGCGCCTGGCATTACACCCTGTTCATCGAGAACGGGCGCGTCACCGACAAGGGCCCGCGGCGGCTCCTGAGCGGATTGCGCGAGATCGCGGCCGTGCATCGCGGCGAGTTCCGGTTGACGGCGAATCAGAACCTGATCGTCGGCGGAGTCGACGAGGCCGACAAGGCCGGCATCGATAGCCTGCTCGAGCGTTTCGGCATCGAGAACATGGCCAGCGCGACGCCGTTACGGCGGCACTCGATGGCCTGCGTGGCACTGCCGACCTGCGGGCTCGCGATGGCCGAGAGCGAGCGTTACCTGCCGTCGCTGATCGACCGTCTCGACGCGCTGCTCGGGCAACACGGCCTGGGCGACGTGCCGATCACGATACGTATGACCGGTTGCCCGAACGGCTGTGCGCGGCCGTACATCGCCGAGATCGGACTCGTCGGCAAGGGCCCGGGTCGCTACAAACTGTTTCTCGGCGGCGGTTTCGCTGGCGATCGCCTGGCGTGCCTGTACCGCGACAATGCCGACGAGACGGAGATCCTCGACGCGCTGTCGCCCTTGTTCGCGCGCTACGCGGCGGAGCGGCAGTCCGGCGAGCACTTCGGGGATTTCCTGGTCCGACAGGGCGTGGTCCGCCGGATTACCGCGGGCCGGGATTTTTATGCAGGGAACGGCGATGACGGCTGAGCGCGACACGGGCGCGAGCCGCGACGACCTCGCGCGGGAACGGCGGCTCGCGGCGATGTCCGCCGAGGATCGCGTGGCCTTGGCGCTCGGGGAACTGCCGGGCGAACACATCGTCAGCTCGAGTTTCGGCGCCCAGTCTGCCGTGATGCTGCACATGCTGACGCGGCAGAAGCCCGACATCCCGGTCGTGATGATCGATACCGGGTACCTGTTCCCCGAGACTTACCGCTTCGTCGACGAGCTGCGCGAGACGCTCGGCCTGAATCTCGAGATCTTCCGGCCGCGAATCTCGCCCGCCTGGCAGGAAACCCGCTACGGCAGGCGCTGGGAGCACGGCGTCACGGGTATCGAGGCCTACAACCGGGACAACAAGGTCGAGCCGATGGAGCGCGCGCTCGATGTACTCGGTGTACATACCTGGTTCGCGGGCCTGCGGCGCTCGCAATCCCGGGCCCGTGCGGCCACGCCTTTCGTCGAAGCATCGGGCGAACGCTGGAAGGTGCACCCGATCGCCGACTGGAACGACCGGCGCGTCCACGGCTACCTCGTCCGGCACGGCCTCCCCTACCATCCGCTGTGGGAAAAGGGCTATGTGTCGATCGGCGACGTGCACACAACGCGGCCGCTCGGCGCCGTGGCGACACACGAGGAGACCCGCTTCTTCGGTCTGAAACGGGAGTGCGGGTTGCACGAGATGGACTTCGGCAAGCCACGCGAGGCACTCAAGGCGACCTGTTAGCCGTCAGGCGGCGGCGGTCAAATCGTCCGAACAGCCGCCGCGGATCGGCAGGCGCGCGTCCCGGAACAGCTTGTCGATGTCGGCCTGCGAGCGGGCGTGACGGGTATGTTCGAGCTGCTCCTCGGTGATATGCGGGGCGAACAGGCGTATGAAATCGAGCATGTATCGGCGCAGCACGATGTCCTTGCGGAAACCGATCCAGGTCGTGCTGCGCGGGAACAGGCCCTGTGCGTCGATCGCCGTCAGGTCCTTCTGATCGTCGCAATCCTCGGCCATGCTGGCGACGATACCCACGCCCAGGCCCATGCGAACGTAAGTCTTGATCACGTCGGCATCGCGGGCGGTGAACACGACGTCGGGCTCGAGTCCCTGCTCGGCGAATGCCCGCTTCAGCGAAGACTGGCCGCCGAAGCTGAACACGTAGGTCACGAGGGGGTAGCCGGCCAGGTCCTCGAGCGTGATTTTGCGCTCCAGCCGGGTCAGCTCGTGATTCTGCGGGACGATGATCTTGCGGTCCCAGTGATAGCTCGGTACCAGCAACAGGTCGCTGAAGAGTTCCTTCGACCCGGTGGCGATCGCGAAATCGATCTCGTTCGCCGCCACCATGTCCGCGATCTGTTCCGAAGTTCCCTGGTGCAGGTTGAGGCTCACGCCGGGATAGCGGTCGCGGAACTCGCGGATCACGTCCGGCAGAACGTAACGGGCCTGCGTGTGCGTCGTCGCGATCGACAAGGTCCCTTCCTCCTCGCGATAGAACTCCGACGCGAGGCTGCGGATATTGTCCACTTCCGCCATGATGATCCGGGCGCGGTCGATCACCTGTTCGCCGGCGGCCGTGATGCCGCCCAGGCTCTTGCCCTTGCGCGTGAACAACTGCATCCCGAGCTCCTCCTCGAGGAGCTTGAGTTGCTTGCTGACCCCCGGCTGAGACGTGTACAGCTTTTCCGCTGCCTGCGTGATATTCAGCCCGTTGTCGACGATCGCCAGCAGATATTTCAGTTGTTGTAGTTTCATTCTGAATACTGCGAGCCTACGGCATCATTTTGTGACCAATAGTACTCACGAATGTTTCAATCGCTTGCCATGACTGCCCCGGAGCCCGTTGCCGGGTCGCAACAGGCGCCCGGTTGCGGACCGCGGAGAGCGGACCCTACATATAACACAGGGTTATAATGGCAGAAAGCATGCGTCTTTTTTGGATCCGCCGCGAATCGATATAGTTGCGCGACGCTGTTTGCGGTCGGATTCGTGGACTATTTCCCGGCATTCCTCGATCTCGGCGGCCGCGCCTGCCTCCTGGTCGGCGCGGGCGAGGTCGCTCATCGCAAGGCACGGCTGCTGCTGGCCGCCGGTGCCCGACTCACCGTGGTTGCCCCGCAGGCCTGCCCGCAAATCGAGACACTCGCGGCCGCCGGACGCCTCCATCTCCTGCGGCGCCGCTTCGCGCCGGCCGACGTGACAGGCAACTGGCTGGTCGTCTGCGCGGCGGGGGCCTCCGCAGTCAGGCGTAGCGTCCGCGCCGCAGCCGAGACGGCCCGGGTGTTCTGCAACTGTGTCGACGACGTCGCCGCCAGCAGCTACATCACGCCGGCCGTCGTCGACCGGGGCGCCATCGTGGTGGCCGTGTCCTCGGGCGGCACCGCACCGGTACTTGCGAGGCGCATCCGTGCCCGCATCGAGGCGCTGCTACCGGCCGGCATCGGCCAGCTCGCGGCCCTGGCCGGGCGCTGGCGGCGCAAAATCACGGAACGGATTCCCGACGCTGCCGCACGCCGCCGCTTCTGGGAGCGGCTGTTCGACAGCCGCGTCGCCGACGAACTGCGGTCCGGCCGTCCGGAGGCGGCCGAACGCCGTATCGAGGCGCTCCTCGACCGCGGCGACGCGCCCGCTCCGGAGCGCGGCATGGCGTTGCTGGTCGGTGCGGGCCCCGGCGCCGCCGGCCTGCTGACCCTCGACGGCCTCGACGCCTTGCAGACCGCAGACGTCGTCCTCCACGACCGGCTCGTGGCGCCGGAGATCCTGGCACTCGCCCGCCGCGACGCGGAGTGCATTGCCGTGGGCAAGGCGCCGGGCGAGACGACCAACACACAGGACCGCATCAACGCGATGCTCACGCGGCTCGTCGGCGAGGGCAAACGCGTCTGTCGCCTGAAGGGCGGGGATCCGCTGATCTTCGGCCGCGGCGGCGAGGAAATCGAGGCACTGGCAGCGGCGGGTCTGCCGTTCCGGGTCGTACCGGGAGTGACAGCCGCCGCGGGCTGCGCGGCCTATGCGGGGATCCCCCTGACGCACCGCGACGTGGCACAATCCGTCGTCCTGCTGACCGCGCACGGCAAGGATTCGGTCGATCGCCTGGACTGGGCCTCGCTGGCACGCGAACGGCAGACGCTGGCCGTCTACATGGGCGTGCGCCGCTTCCCCGAACTGATGCGGCAGCTGATCGCCCATGGCCGCGGCGCCGATACGCCGGTGGCCATCGTCGAGAACGGCACGACCCCGCGCCAGCGCGTCGTCCGCGGCAATCTCGGCCAGCTCGCGCTGCTCGCCGAGGCGCACCGGATCGAGTCACCGGCCATGCTGATCATCGGCGAGGTCGCGCGCATCGAGGCGACCCGGCAGGCGGCGCGGCAGCCCGGATACGGGCCCGGCGCCGGCGACTATGCTATAGACAGGCTTGCAACAAACCAACGATAAGGAAATACGACATGATCTACGACAACATCCTCGAAACGATCGGCAATACACCCATCGTGCGCCTTCACCGCATGGGGCCCGAGCACGTGGATCTGTACGTCAAGGTCGAATCGTTCAATCCGATGGCTTCCGTCAAGGACCGCCTGGCATTCGCGATCATCAACGACGCCGAGAAAAAAGGCACGCTGAAACCCGGGCAGACCGTCATCGAGGCGACCTCGGGCAACACCGGCATCGCGCTCGCCATGGTGTGCGCCGCCACGGGCCATCCGTTCGTCGCGACCATGGCGGATTCCTTTTCGATCGAGAGGCGCAAGATCATGCGCGGGCTCGGCGCGAAGGTCATCCTGACCCCGGCGGCGGAGCGCGGCACGGGCATGCTCGTCAAGGCCGAGGAACTCGCGAAGAAGCACGGCTGGTTCCTGGCGCGCCAGTTCGAGAACCCGGCCAACCCGGAGTACCACGCGAATACGACCGGGCCGGAGATCCTGCGTGACTTCGCCGGCAAACGGCTGGACTACTGGGTCAGTGGCTGGGGCACGGGCGGTACGCTGAGTGGCGCGGGCAAGGTGCTCAAGGCGGCCCGGCCGGACATCACGATCGTCGCGACCGAACCGGCGGCGGCGGCGATGCTGGCCGGCAACGAATGGAAACCGCACAAGATCCAGGGCTGGACACCCGACTTCCTCCCCGAGGTGCTGGACCGCGACGTGTTCGACGAGCTCCGCTCGATTTCGGACGAGCGCGCGATCGAGGTATCCCGGGAGCTGGCGGCGAAGGAAGGTATCTTCACCGGGATTTCGTCCGGTGCCACGCTCGCGACTGCGCTGGACATCGCCGGCGACGCGCCGGACGGTGCAGTGATCCTCGCGATGCTGCCGGATACCGGCGAACGGTATCTGTCGACGCCCCTGTTCGAGGGCGTGATCGAGGGGTCGGACGACGACTGGCTCGCCTCGCTGTAAGCGGAATTCGTCCCGGCCGGGACCGGGACACCCCGGCGGTGAAAACGGTTTCACCTGAGACCTGAGTCACAGCCATACCGGCCGCGAGCTGGCATCTTGGTGGGCCGTGGCGCGCGAGCGCCGGACGATCCGGAGCCGGTGTTGTCTGCCGACCTGCACAGCCTGCAAACGCGAAAGAACATCGGCAAGGCGAAGGGCCTGCTGCATTCGCTCGCACCGCGTGCGCAGTGCTTCTGCTTCTACGGCCCGGGCGGCCACTGCGTCTGGAGCAGCGACGGGGCGGACGACTACGAGATCGACAACTTCGTCGCGAGTCTCCCGGAAGAACTCGTGTCGGGCGCCGAGCCGCTCAGGCGGACCCTGCCGTCGGGCCGCACCGTGCTCGTCATGCCGGTTGCCGAGGACGGCGGCGGCAGGCTGGGCCTGCTGGCCGCGGTGTTCTCCCGCAACGCAGGCAAGTCTTCGACGTTCAACCCGACGGTGCTGGCCAACATCCTTCGGCCGGCCATCGAGGTCATCGCGGAGAGCCTGGTTCTGTGCAGGCAGTTGCGTGAATCCGAGGAGCGTGTCGAACTCGTCGACAGGGAGCTGAGGCTCGTCTACGAGGTCGACGAGAAGATTCATGGCAACTCACGCAGTCATGCCGGTTTCGCCCAGCTCGTCGGACAGAGCGGCCGCTACCTCGGCATCGCCTACAGCGTCCTGCTGATACCGTCCAAGCGAATCCGCGTCAGCGCGACACATTCGAGCTGGAAGAACGTCAACCGCAAGGTGTTCGACCGTTACCTGATCGATCACATGATGCCGAAGCTCGAAGGACAGCGCTGGCCGATGATCTTCGAGATCCCCGGGATCGAGGGGGCAGGTGCGGTGCCCGAGCACGGCTATCAGACCCTGCTCTGCCCGCTGCTCGATAGCCACGGCAATCTGGAAGGCGTTCTCGCGCAGCTCGGGCGCGTCGACAACAGGCCCTTCACGAAGGCCGACCGGCGTTTCATGTCGCATATCGTGCGCAAGGTGGAGTACGTCATCGAACAATCGTTCGATGCGATGACCGGGTTGATGAACCGCTCCGGATTCGAGGCGCAGTTGTACGAATCGGCGAAGGCGCTCGACGGTGAAGATGACGCACATCAACTACTGTATCTGGATCTCGACAACCTCCAGCTCGTCAACGACACGTTCGATCACGAAGCCGGGGACGCGGTCATCATCCGTTTTGCACGGCTGCTGGAACAGGACCTGTCGCGCAACGCCGTGCTCTCGCGGCTGACCGGCGACGACTTCTGCATCCTGCTGACCCATTCCGATGCCGACAAGGCGCTGGAGCTTGCGCAGGAGATCCGCAGCAAGTGCCAGGCGCTACGCTACCTGGAAGGCGACCGTTCGCTGCAGGTGACGGCGAGCATCGGCATCGCCGAGTTCAATGTGCACAACGATGACGTCGGCAGGGCGATGACCACGGCGAGGATGGCCTGCGAGACGGCCAAGAGCCACGGCCGCGACCGTATCGAGGTCTATGACGACAAGAATCTCAGCATCATCCGACGGCACGACGACATGCAGCTCGTCGCACAGATCCACAAGGCGCTGGACGGCGACGAATTCGAGCTGCTGGCGCAACCGATCATCAGCCTGAATGGCAAGGACGCAAGGCCGCGCTTCGAGGTCCTGCTGCGCATGAAGGACGATGACGGCAACGACGTCCCGACGAGTGCGTTGTTCTCGGCGGCCGAACGCTACCAGCTGATGCCGCAGATCGATCGCTGGGTCACCTCGGCGACCGTCGGACGTCTCGCGGCCAATGCCGAGGCCATCGGGGACAGCCGTGCGATCTTCTCGATCAACCTGTCGGGCCAGTCGCTCAGCGACGACGACATCCTCGCGTTCATCGAAGAAGAACTCGGTGCGAGCGGACTGCCCGCCGATTCCCTGTGCTTCGAGGTGACGGAGTCGGCCGCGGTGTCGAATCTCGTCAAGGCACAGGCGTTCATCGACGGGTTGCGCCATCGCGGCTGTTCGATCTCGCTCGACGATTTCGGCGCGGGATTGAGTTCGTTCGCCTACCTCAAGAACTTCAACGTCGACACGCTCAAGATCGACGGCAGTTTCATTCGCGACATTACCGACAACCGGATCTCGGAATCCATGGTCGCGGCGATCACCCAGGTCGCAAAGGTCATGGAGCTCGAGACGGTCGCCGAATACGTCGAAAGCGACGAGACCCGCAAGTTGATCGGCGAACTCGGCGTCGATTATGCGCAGGGCCATGCCGTCGGCAGGCCGATGCCGATCGACGACGCGCTCGACGGCCTCGGCAAGGTATCCAGGACCTCGGCCGGCTGAACCGGTGCGCGGCCGCCGGCTTCGGAGTCATGCGATAGACTCGGGGCCATGAAAGCTACGCACAGCGCAGCCGTCGCGGGCGCCGTCGATGCATTGCCGCAAGTCCTGCACGGCGTCGTGGAGCGCTGGCTGCAACGGCTCGAGGCGGCAGGCGGCAGCGTCTCCGCGCCGGCCGAGACGCTGGTCAGGGTCGTCGGCTGCAGCGAATTCGCGGCCGGCGTGCTGCTCCGCGAATGGCAGTGGTTCGCGGCGCACACGGATGCCCTCGACACTGCGCCGGATCCGGAATCGCTCGCCGGCTTTGTCGACGAACTCGCCGTATCGGATGCCGCGCCCGGGCACGTCGGGGAACGGCTGCGCCGGTTCCGCAACCGCCGCCTGCTCGGCGTGTTGTGGCGCGAGGTCGCCGGTCAGGCGGCCGTCGAGGAAACCCTCGCCTCGCTTTCCGATCTCGCGGACGGGCTCCTCGACGCCGCGGCCCGCTACGCCGGGCGGCAGATGCAGGAGCGCTTCGGTATCGTGCGCGACCGGCACGGCACGCCGCAACCGCTCGTCATCCTGGGCATGGGTAAGCTCGGCGGCCGCGAACTCAATTTCTCGTCCGACATCGACGTCATCTTCCTGTATCCGGAGGGCGAGGAGTCTGATGGTGAGCGGCGGCTCAGTGCGCAGGAGTATTTCGCTCGCCTTGCCCGCGAGATCATCAAACTGCTGGAGGAGGTGACGGGAGACGGCTTCGTGTTCCGTGTCGATACGCGGCTGCGGCCGTTCGGAGACAGCGGCGCCCCGGTCGTCAGTTTCGCCGCGCTGGAATCGTATCTGCTGCAGCACGGGCGCGGCTGGGAACGCTACGCCTACGTCAAGGCGCGCATCGTCGGTCCCGCTCCCGACCCGGCAGTGGCTGCGGCGCTCTGCGACGACCTCGTTGCGCCGTTCGTCTACCGGCGCTATCTCGATTTCGGCGTGTTCGAGTCCCTGCGCGATATGCAGGCGCGGATCGCCGCGGAGGTTCGCCGACGCGACATGGCGGACAACGTCAAGCTCGGGCCGGGCGGGATCCGCGAGATCGAATTCGTCGTGCAGTCCATGCAGCTGGTGCGCGGCGGCAGCCGTCCGGAGTTGCAGTGCACCGGGGTGCTCGAGGTGCTGCCCAGGCTCGTCGGCCGTCGCGGGCTGGCCGCGAAAGAAGCCGCGAGTCTGGCCGACGCCTATCGTTTCCTGCGCCGGCTCGAGAATTTCATCCAGGCGATCCGCGATCAGCAGACTCACGAGTTACCCGCCGATGCCACCGATCGTGCGCGGCTCTGCCTCGCGATGGGTTATCCGGACTGGGGAACGCTCGTCGCCGATCTCGAGACGCATCGGGCCGAAGTGGCACGGCAATTCGGCAAGATCGCACTCCGGCAATCTGCCGGCGATGCCGGCGACGGTCTGGCCGCGCGGCTCGGCAGGCTCTGGGACGAGAATGCCGGGGTACTTCAATGGGCCGAGTGCCTCGGGGATGAAGGCTTCCCGGACGCCGCGGCCCTCGCGGAACGCATCGCCGCTTTTGCGAACGCACCCGCCCTGCAGCGTATCGATGCGACCGCGCGCGAGCGCCTGCAGCGCTTCGTCCCGAATCTGCTGCTTCAGGTCAGGGCCAGTGACGCGCCGCGCGTGGCGCTGAAAAGGATCCTCGAAGTCGCGGAGCAGGTGCTGCGGCGCAGTGCCTATCTGGCACTCTTGAACGAGAACCGGCGCGTGATGTCGCGCCTCGTCGACCTTTGCGGACGGAGTGCGTTCATCGCGGAGCGGATCGCCAGACATCCGGTGTTGCTCGACGAACTGCTGGATCCGCGGATCTATTCGGCGGACACATCGCGCAGCGAGGCCGAGGCCGATCTGCGCGGACGCCTGGCCGTGACTCCCGCGGACGACGAAGAAGAGCAGATGGACGTACTCGCCCGTTTCCAGCAGGCGAATCTGTTCCGGATCGCCGTCGCCGATTTCACGGGCGGCCTTCCGATCATGAAAGTCAGCGATGCCCTGACGGACCTCGCCGAGATCGTCGTGTGCCATGCACTGCAGATCGCCTGGCACGAGATGACGAAACGCCACGGTCCGCCGGAATACCTGCTGGACGGCGTAACTCACCGGGCGGGTTTCGGCGTCATCGCCTACGGCAAGCTCGGCGGCATCGAATTGTCGTACGGTTCGGATCTGGATCTCGTCTTCCTGCACGACTCGGCGGGCGAGCGGCAGGAGGCCCACGGTTCGAAGCCACTCGACAATGCCGTGTTCTTCGCCCGCCTGGTTCGCCGCCTGGTCCACATCCTGACCACACAGACCGGCTCCGGTGCACTGTACGAGATCGACATGCGGCTGCGCCCGGACGGCCGCAAGGGCGTCCTGGTGACGAGCGTCGATGCCTTCGAACGGTACCAGGACGAGCATGCCTGGACCTGGGAGCACCAGGCGCTGCTGCGGGCGCGGCCCGTCGCCGGCAGCGCAAAGATCGGCCGGACGTTCGAGCGGATCCGCGCGGAGACGCTGACGCAGCGCGTCCACAGGGACGCGCTCGCCGGCGACGTCACGTCGATGCGCGGCCGGATGCGAGATGAACTTGATCGCAGCAACGGCTCGCATTTCGACCTCAAGCAGGGCCGCGGCGGCATCGGCGATATCGAATTCATCGTGCAATATCTCGTGCTCGCGAACGCCGGCGCGCAGCCTGCCGTGATCCACTATCCGGACAACATCCGGCAGCTCGCGACACTGGCGGCCTGCGGCTGCCTCGACGCGGGTGACGCGCGCCGCCTGCAGGACGTCTACCGTTCGTATCGGCTGCGCCTGCACCACCTCAGTCTCGACGAACAGGACCCGCTCGTGCCGGGGACCGAGTTCGCGCGCGAGCGCGACGACGTGCGCCGCATCTGGGATCGATATCTCCCGGCGGAGGGCGCATAGCCGGGACGCTCGCCGTCCGCTTATAATTCCTGCCGTCATCGCGAGCCGGAGAGATACCTTGAGAGCACGAGCAGGCACCGTGGAGCAGAACCTTATCGCCCCCAACGCGCAGCATCGTTACCGGGTCCGGCGCGATGAGCTGCCGCTGTCCTGCCCGATGCCGGGAATGTATCTCTGGAACTCGCATCCGAAGGTCTACCTGCCCGTCGAGGACACCGGCACCGCCAAGTGTCCCTATTGCGGTGCCGAATACCTCCTGGTGGACGACGCCGTCGCCTGAATTGCAGAGAAAGTGGGCCGAATTTAGGCGAAAACCTTGAAATCTGCAGCGAAGTCTCGGAAGCTTCCCGCGAGTTGGAGCGCCGGCAGCGGTGCTGAGATGGCTGGGACGGCAGCGGACTGCGTATTCGATGAGAGTTTGTACCTATCATCAGAGATAGCCTGCCGTTTTTCGCATAAAATCACCGAAAATCGGCGATCTTTCGAATCTCGAAACTCTGCCTGGCGCGGCGGCCGAGGACACGCTTCCGCCGTAGTCGGCGGATCGAAAGTCTGCGAAATATGGCTTAAAAACCTGTATTATCGGCTAAAAGTTTCTAACGTGTCCTGTCTAGCATTTTCATCCGGCCATTCGGGACCGCAATCGTGACCGAGACGGTCGAGCGCACGCCGACCGGGGCGATGCTCTACGATCGCTCGGTCATGAGCGCGATCAGCGAGGATCGGTTCTCGGCCGCCGGCTGGCTGCATGCCGAGCCGGTCGTCGGCTCGCTGGCCGCAGCCGGACGCGGCAACACCCTGTTCGTGGGTAACGTGCCGCGGCAGTTCGTGCTCCGGCATTTCCTGCGCGGCGGCCTGATCGGCCGCATCGTGCGCGACAGATACCTGTTCAACGGCGAAGACGCGACGAGGTCGTTCCTCGAGTGGCGGATGCTGGCCAAGATGGCCGACAGCGGTTTGCGCGTGCCGCGCCCCGCGGCGGCACGCTATCGGCGTCACGGCATGTTCTATACCGCGGACCTGATCACGGTGCGCATCCCGGGCGTGCGGCCGTTGTCCGAGGTGATCGCCGGCGGTCCGCCGGACGACGCCTTCTGGCAATCGCTCGGCGCGGCCGTACACGGGTTCCACGCGGCCGGCGTCTATCATGCCGACATGAACGCCTACAACCTGCAGATCGACGACAAGGGCGAACTGTGGATGCTCGATTTCGATCGCGGACGCCTGCTGCAACCCGGCAGCTGGCAGCAGCAGACGCTGCGCCGGCTGCATCGTTCACTGCAGAAGATCCGCTCGCTCGATCCGAAGCTGCATTTCTCGAACGAGGATTGGGAACGGTTCCTGGAGGGCTATTTCCAGGCGTCGAGATCCGCGTAGTAGTTCGGCAAGGGCTCCGGTAGGTTCTTGAATTTGCGATGCAGCCAGAAGTATTGCTCGGGACAGCGCCGGATTTGCGCTTCGAGTACGGCGACGTAACGCTTCGTATCGGCTTCGGGGTCCCCGGACGGGAAGTCGTCGAGCGGCGGCAGGATTCGCAGGTGATAGCGACCGTCCGGCAGGCGTTCCGGAAAGAACGGGATCGTCACCGCATTGCCGAGGCGCGCGAGCGTCGAGGTTGCCGTCGTATGCATCGACGGTACGCCGAAGAACGGGATTACCGCCGAGCCCTTGCGGTCGTAACTCTGGTCCGGGGCATACCAGACGATGCGACCCTGGCGCAGACTCCGAACCACGGCCTTGATGTCGCGTTTCTCGATGAGCGTTATCCCGCCGCGCTCGCGATTCGTCATCAGCAATTCCGTGACGAACGGGTCGCGGGTCTGCCGGTAGACCCCGTCGAACGGCGGCAGGATCCGTTTCGCGATCGTCGCGCAGATCTCGATACTCGTGAAGTGAGCGCTCAGCAGGAGAACGCCGCGCCCGGCGTTGACGGCGTCGAGTACATATCCGACGCCCTCCGAACTGGCGAGGCGTGCGAGGTGACTCTCCGATGCCCATCGGCCCAGCCCGAATTCGACCAGCGACATTCCCAGCGCCTCGAAGTGGCGCCGGGCGAGTGCGTCCCGCGCCTGTGGCCCCAGCTCCGGGAAGCACAGCGACAGATTGCGCCGGACGATTGCGCGGCGCCGGGCGCCGAGACGGCCGGCGAGTCGGCCGATCGCCGCGCCGATACGGAGCACCGCACGGTGCGGCAACAGGCACACGAGGCGCAACAGCCCCAGTCCGATCCAGACGGGCCAGTGCCGCGGCGCGACGTAGTGGTACAGCGGTTTGCGGGCGTGAGACATCGCCGGCAGAGTTTAGAGCCTGTATCCGGTTTCCCGAAACCGCGACGGTCGAGCGTCCCGGCGACTTGGGCGGGTCAAAGGCCTATTCCGACATGCCGTCGACGTAGGCACCGCTCTCGACGGGTGGCTCCCTGCGGTCCGCTTCGGCCTCGGTTTCGTCCGTCTGGATGCCGACGTGGAAGGCGGCGAATCCGGGCATGACGACCTGATTCCGTGCCATGCCGATGATGCGGCCCGAATACGGAGAATGCACCTCGGAGCGCGCGTTGTTCATCGGATCCGTGATGGTCCCGAGGACGTCGCCCTTGCGTACCGTGCTGCCGAGGCTGACCTGTGACAGGAGAATGCCGCCGTTGTCGGCGCGCACCCAGGAGGAACGATAGTAGACCGGTTCCGGATCGCTCCACAGGCGCCGGCGCTTGACCATCCCGAGCGTGTTGAGCAGCGTCTCGATACCCTTGACGCCGAGCTTGACGTCGTTGAGTTCGAGTTCCGACGGGCCGCCCGCTTCCAGCGTCACGGCCGGGATGCCGGCCTCCGTCGCGGCGTGCCGCAGCGTGCCGACCGCGGGCCGGCTGTGCAGAATCACCATCGAGCCGAAACCCTGGGTCAACGTAACGACGTCGGGGTTGCGCAGATCGGCGCGGATCTGGGGCAGGTTGGCGCGTTCGAAAGAACCGGTGTGCAGATCGACGAGCGCGTCGCAGTATGCGACCACGTTGACGAAGAACGAGTGCGCGATGCGAGCCGCTGCGCTGCCGTCGGGGTTGCCGGGGAAATAGCGGTTCAGGTCGCGCCGGTCGGGAAGATAGCGCGAGCCACGCCGGAAGCCCTGGACGTTGACGATCGGCACGCCGATCACGGCGCCGGAGAGCTTGTCGGGGGTGATGTCGTGCATGACCCTGCGTACCATCTCTATGCCGTTGAGCTCGTCGCCGTGCACGGCGGCGGTCAGGCAAAGCGTCGGGCCCGGCTCCGCGCCGTTGACCACGAGGACCGGGGTGGTGACGGGGACGCCTTCGAATAACTCTGTCGCTGACCAGGACAGGCGTTGTACCGTGGCCGGCGGGATGACGCTGCCGAGGAACTCCATCGGTTCGGCGAGGCCATCGGCCGCGGTCACCGCGTCTGCAAGCGGAACGAGACGCTCGTGGACCGCCACGGGTTCGATCATGTCCTCGACCGCCGCCGCGACCTCGCTGGAACGCGAGTCGTCGTCTTCGGTCGTATCCTCGAGGATGTCCGTGCCCTCGTCGACGGGATCGATCGCGACTTCGCCGCCGAATGCGGCGGGCAATACGACGGGCAACGCCGCGAGTGCGCAGGTAAGCCAGAACAGGAGGCTGAGTTGGCGGGCAAGACGGGTCATGCGATTCCCGGGTTCGTGGACGGGCCCGCTGCGGCTGAAGATTTCGGGCGGACGCCGTGGACATTGTCAAAACTAGTTCAATCTCGTAAATTTTTCTGTGAACTAATCAAGAATTTACGGCTGAAACCTGAATAAATCCGAATGAAGAGAAAAAGTCAAATCGGCGGCCTGGTGCTGCTGTTCGCTTTCGGCCTGGCCGCGGCCGCCGAGCCGTTCCCGGAGCCGCCCGAACTGAAGCCGGACGTCGATTTCTGGATCGGCATATTTACGCGCTATACCACCGACCAGGGGGTATTGCACGACGCCCGCAACCTCGGCGTCGTCTATGAACGCATCGATTTTCCGCACGGCCTGGACCGGCGCGAGCGACAGCGCAGGGTGGTCGGGCGCCGCAAGGCCATCCAGGCCGTCCTCGCGAAACTGGCCTCCGGCAAGCGTGACAACCTGAGCAGCGAAGAAGCGCGGATTCTTGCGCTGTGGCCCGCCGACGTGAGCACCGCGACGCTGGTCGATGCGTCCCGCAACATCCGCTACCAGCAGGGGCTCAGCGACCGCTTTCGGGAAGGCCTGATCCGTGCCGGGCGATGGCGTCCCTACATCGAGGACGAGTTGCGTGCGGTCGGGGTGCCTGTCGAGCTGGCGGCGCTGCCGCACGTCGAATCCTCCTACAATCCGGATGCCCGCTCGAACGTCGGGGCGTCCGGTATCTGGCAATTCACACGCAGCACCGGCCGCCGTTACATGCGTATCGATCACGTCGTCGACGAGCGCAACGATCCGTTCCTCGCGACGCGCGCTGCTGGCCGGCTGCTCGCCTACAACTACTCGATCACCGGCAACTGGCCGATGGCCATCACGGCCTACAATCACGGTCTTGCCGGCGTGCGCCGCGCGATGCACAAGTACGGCGACGACTCGTACACCGACATCATCCGCAAGTACAACGGCCGCACGTTCGGCTTTGCCTCCAGGAATTTCTACGTGGCCTTCCTGGCGGCGATGCAGGTCGATCGTGACGCGGACAAGTACTTCCCGGGGCTCGCGGTCGAACAACCGATCGACTACTACGAGTTCGAACTCGATGACTACATCAGTGCGGCCGATCTCGCGGCGGCGCTCGGCATTACGACGAAACAGCTGTGGACCAGCAATCCCGCCCTGCAGGCGACGGTGTTCCAGGGCAGCAAATACCTGCCGAAAGGGTTCGACATCCGCGTCCCGAAGCGTCTGCTCGATGACTCGATCGACAAGCTCGTCGCAGACATACCGGCCGACGCGTGGCAGACCGCGCAGCTTCCCGACCTGTTCCACACGATACGACGCGGCGAAACACTCTCGGAGATCGCCGAGGAATACCAGACGCGCATTTCGACGCTGGTCGCCCTGAACAACCTGGGCAGCGCCAACCGCATCCGCGCGGGGCAGCGCCTGCGTCTGCCGGCGGCGGGTCCCGCGCCGACGGTCGTTGCAGCGGAGCCCGAAGCCACGGTCGCCGCGGCGGAGCCCGAAGTGCTCGTCGCCGCTGCGGAATCCGAGGCGGCCGTTAGCGCTGACGACTCCGGGACCGAAACCGCCGCAGGTCCGGCCGACGGCGCGCTCGTGACCGAAGAAGAGTCGGGTTCGATCGCAGGCGAGATCGCATCCGACCTGATCGGGACGATCCAGACCGCGTTGCTGTCGGACCCCAGCGACTACAGCGTGGCGGACGACGACACGATCGAGATTCAGCCGCTGGAGACGCTCGGACATTTTGCGGACTGGCTGGAGATCCGTACCCAGCGGCTCCGCGATATCAATGGCCTGGCATTCCACCATCCCGTCGACGTCGGCCAGCGTATCCGGCTCGACCTCAGCAAGGTCGACGCGAAGACCTTCGAAGATCGACGGGTCGCCTACCATCGCGCACAGCAGGATACTTTCTTCCGCGAGCACGTCATCTCCGGCGTGAAGGATCATGTGATCGCACCGGGCGAATCGATCTGGATCCTGGCGCTCCGCAAGTACGACGTACCCATGTGGCTGTTCCGCCAGTACAACCCCGAAGTGGATCCGGACACCGTCAGGCCCGGTACGCGAGTGCAGTTCCCGGTGTTGTCCCCCGTCGGGGAAACCTGATGCGGAGCACCATCCTGAAGATGGCACCACTCGTCCTCGGCTATGCGGCGCTGGGCGCGTGGTTCGCCGCGGCGGAATCCAGCGGAAGCTATGCCCTGCGCAATCTGCTGCCGCCCGCAATCGTCCTCGTGCTCGCCTTCGTCGCGTTGCGGCGCGGCGGCGGCCGGTTCGCCGGCGCGGGCTGGCAGCTGCCGCTCGGGACGATCGGCTATGCGATCCCGGCGATCGGCCTGTCGGCCTACCTGCACTACGCGTTCGCGGTAAACCTGAACGGCATGTTCGGCGATCCGCCCGCGGCCGGGCAGCTGTTTCGATTCCTGCCGATCTATACGGCCGGCGCCGGTGCAATCGGCTTTGCGATCGGCTGGATCGCGGGGCGCAACCTGTGACTCCCGGCATTTTCCGGTGTCGGTCGGTCTGCTAACCTAGGCTGCGATGTCCACGGATACAGCCAGTGCCTGAACGACCGAACATGCGCCTGACAGCGGCTACGCTGACGCTGGGAGTGCTGGCATTCACGCCGCTCTCGGGCGGATTGCACGCGACCGTGTTCCCCACGGCGGACAAGGTCCTGGTCGTGAAGGGCGAGCGCAAGCTGTACCTGATCAAGGACGGCGAGCCGTTCCGGACTTACAAGATCGCGCTCGGGATGCACCCCGAAGGCGACAAGCAGTACGAAGGGGACAATCGTACGCCGGAGGGCAAATACTTCCTCGATACACGCAATCCGAACAGCGACTATTTCCTGTCCATACACGTGTCCTATCCGAGCTACGAAGACGTCCGTGAGGCGCGCGCCAGGGGTCGCGATCCCGGCGGCGCGATCATGATCCACGGTCGACCGAACGCGCCGACACGGTCGGAGACTTACTATCGTACCCAGGACTGGACCAACGGCTGCATCGCCGTGTCGAACTCGGCCATGATCGATATCTGGCTGATGACCGGGACCAACACGCCGATCGAAATCCGGCCCTGACCGAGCGCGCCTTGTCCAGCGGAGAAAAAGCTGCCGTCACAACTGCTGGGGGCTTCGAGATCATGTCCGGCTCCGAAGCCGTCGACGCCGAGGTCTGGCCCGAAGGCAGCCTCGAGGTACTTTCGCAGGTCGAGGTCGACGAACTGCGCTCGAGCGGCGAGGGCGGGATGTACGGGCTCCTGCGACGCTGCATGCTGGCCGTGCTGAATTCGGGGAGCGAGGCCGACGACGCGCGGGCGATGCTCGAGCGCTACCGCAGATTCCAGATCGGATTCATCCAGCAACACCGGGGTCTGAAGGTTTCGCTTGCCGGCGCCCCCGGGTCGGCCTTCGTCGATGGCAAGATGATCCGCGGAATCCGCGAGTTGTTGTTCGCGGTGCTGCGGGACATCGTCTACACGCACAACGAGATCGTCGACAGCGGCCGGTTCGACCTCACGAGCGGCGAAGGCATTACCGACGCCGTATTCCACATCGTCCGCAATGCCGGCCTGCTCAGGTTGCCGGCCGACGTCAACGTCGTCGTCTGCTGGGGCGGCCACGCGATCAGCCGCGCCGAATACGATTACACCAAGCAGGTGGGTTACGAACTGGGTCTCAGGGGTCTCAACGTCTGCACGGGCTGCGGGCCGGGCGCCATGAAGGGACCGATGAAGGGCGCGACGATCGGCCACGCGAAACAGCGGATCCGCAACGGCAGGTACATCGGTATCACGGAACCCGGAATCATCGCCGCCGAGGCGCCGAATCCGATCGTCAATTCCCTGGTGATCATGCCCGACATGGAGAAACGGCTCGAAGCCTTCGTACGCCTCGGCCACGGCATCGTCGTGTTCCCGGGCGGTGTCGGAACCGCCGAAGAGATACTCTACCTGCTCGGCGTGCTGCTGCACCCGGACAACCGGGAACAACCGTTCCCGCTGGTCATGAGCGGGCCGGAATCGGCGGCGGACTATTTCCGTCGCATCGACGACTTCGTCGGCGCGACGCTCGGCGATGCCGCGCGGAAGCGATACTCCATCATCATCGACGATCCGCGCGCCGTCGCTCGCAAGATGCTGTCCGGGATGGGCGACGTCCGGGCCCTCCGCGACGGGCAGGGCGACGCCTACTATTTCAACTGGCACCTGAAGATCGACCGGCAGTTCCAGCTGCCTTTCGTGGCCACGCACGAGTCGATGGGCAGTCTGCGGATCGACGAAGACATGCCGAAGCACGACCTTGCGGTCAATCTCAGGCGCGCGTTCTCCGGGATCGTGTCGGGCAACGTGCGCGAGGATACGGCGGCCGTCATCGAGGCGGACGGCCCGTTCGAGATACACGGCTCGAAAGCCTATATGCAATTGCTCGACGATCTGCTCGCCGCATTCGTCGATCAGAATCGCATGAAGCTCTCCGGTGCCGACTACTCGCCGTGTTACCGGGTGAGCTGACACTCTGACGTCTCCAAATCCGCAAGGCGGCCGGGGACTCGCCGGCTTATTGTCAAACGCTGCGCCGGTATCGTTCGGCTGCGGCGTTGATTAAGTCAAACTGCCGCTTAATCGATTGAAAAGGCTGGAAATAGTGCCGGTATGCACTGTGATCCAGTTCCTGTGATTCCGCACGGTCCGTCCGTAGCATGCAGGAAAGGATCGACCGGGTGCAGTCATGCCGGAAAGCAAACACCTACATTGGGTGGACGTGAGCAGGGATGCGGAGGCGCAGGCCGACGAGGCCAACGCGGCCGAGAAGGCCGTCTCGCCGAGCCAGCCCGCGGCGAACGATGCGGATGGCTGGCAACAGTATCGCCAGTGGATCTCGAAGGCGCCTGCGCCGCGCGGCCGAAGAGCCGGCATCGATCCGGCCCTCTATACCTGGAAGGGCTATCGCAACTGGTCCGAGAAAGTGAAACGGAACTGGAATCCGGAGAAGGACGACTGAAGGTCGTGCCGGACGATCGCGCAAGGGACGCCGGCATGCAGCCGGCGTTTTTCATTCCGGGGTTTGTCGCGCGTCGCCCGTGATACGAGTCACTCCGGCAATGTCGAAACGGTACTCCTGCGAACCGGTACTGCGTCTTATTTCTTGCATTTGGGGGGCGCACGCAACCCGCCGCAAAATGAAGCTGTGAAGTGCCTCACGGAGCGTCGCGAACGAGCAAACTATAGTGCGAATCATGGAGTCAGACATTGCGATTTCGAAGTATGTCAAACAAGAGCACGAAGACTGAATCGCCCGTGATTTCGCTCAAGAACGAATCCGCACGGCAACGCTGGGAACTGTTTCATCGAGCCATCGCGCACGCCAAGCAGACGAACGACGATGCGCTCCTGGAAACAGGCGAAAGCGTACGGGAGACCAAGAATCCCGTCCCGCTACTGTCCATCGTCAGATAACGGATAAGGCAGTACGAGTCGATGGAACGCATTGCACAGCTGTTCGACGATCTCGACGATCTCGTAGCCGCGGTGGGCCTTATCGGCGAGCGAATCCGGCGTTTTGTTCAATTGCTGGTGTCAGCCTGCGTCGGCCTCACATTGCAGATCGGCGGCATCCTGCTCGCGCTATCGCATCCTCCGCTGGCGCTGGCCGCGGCGCTGCTTATGTTCGTTACGCTGCTGTATCGGGCAGTTACGGCCCCGCACATCCACCTCGAGCCGGTCGTCTGATACCGGTGTGCGCCAAGGGCGCACGCCACTCCGCCTTGAAATAGCCTGACGAGGCCTTATCGTTGTCGACGCCGGACGGCGGCGTCGGGGCCGACGCGCCGTGCAATCAAGACTCGGAGATCGACGCGTGGGTAACGAGACCGACCGCGAGACACTCGGCTTCCAGGCCGAAGTCCGCCAGCTCCTGAAGCTGATGATCCACTCCTTGTACAGCCACAAGGAGATTTTCCTGCGTGAGTTGATCTCGAACGCGTCGGACGCCGCCGACAAGCTTCGTTTCGAGGCGCTCGCGAGACCCGAATTGCTGGCCGAGGATACGGAACTCCGCATCCGGGTCGAATACGACGGCGACAACAACACGATTGCCGTGATCGACAACGGTATCGGCATGTCGCGCGACGAACTCATCGAGCATCTCGGCACGATCGCACGCTCGGGCACGGCCGAGTTCCTCGAACGGCTGACGGGCGACCAGCAGCAGGATGCCAGGCTCATAGGCCAGTTCGGCGTCGGCTTCTATTCGGCGTTCATCGTCGCGGATCGTGTCGTCGTCGAGTCGCGCCGGGCCGGGCTCGGCATCACCGACGCCGTGCGCTGGGAGTCGGACGGGCAGGGCGAATTCACCGTGGAGCCGATCGAGCGGCCGGAGCGGGGTACGGCGGTGATACTGCATCTGAAGGATAACGAGACGGAATTCGCGGACCCGCAGCGACTGGAGACGCTGATCCGGAAGTATTCCGATCACATCGCGTTCCCGGTTACGCTGGCCGGCGGCGGTGCCGAGCCGCGCCTGGTGAACGCGGCCACGGCACTGTGGACGCGTCCGCGCGGCGAGATCTCGGACGAGGAGTACCGGGAGTTCTACAAGCACCTCTCGCACGATGCCGCCGAGCCGCTGGCCTGGAGCCACAATCGGGTCGAGGGAAAACGCGACTACACCAGCCTCATGTACGTGCCCTCACACGCACCGTTCGACTTGTGGAATCGAGACGCACCGCGGGGACTGAAACTCTACGTCCAGAGAGTCTTCATCATGGACGATGCCGAACAGTTCCTGCCGCTGTACCTGCGTTTCATCAAGGGTGTGGTCGACTCCGCGGACCTGCCGCTGAACGTATCGCGCGAACTCCTGCAGAAGAACCCCGAACTGGGGGCGATGCGCGGAGCGCTGACCAGGCGCGCCCTCGACATGCTCGCGAAGCTGGCCGACGACTCGAAGGAAGACTACGGGAAATTCTGGACGGAGTTCGGGCAGGTCCTGAAGGAAGGGATCGTCGAGGATCCGCCGAACAGGGATCGCATCGCCGGCCTGCTCCGCTTCTCGAGCACGCACAATGCCGACGAACGGCAGGATGTCGCGCTGGACGACTATCTCGGTCGTGCCGGGGAAGACCAGGCCGCGATCTACTATGTGCTGGCCGACTCGTACGAGACGGCGGCGGCAAGCCCGCACATCGAGCGGCTGCGGGAACAAGGTACCGAGGTGTTGTTGCTCACGGACCGGATCGACGCCTGGGTGGTCGAGAGCATCGCCGAATACGGCGGCAAGCCGCTGAAGGATGCGGGCCGCGCCGCGGTCGACGTCGCCGGGGACGATGCCGGGCAGACTCAGGAAGCGCTCGACGCCGGTGAAAAGCCGCTGTTGAAGAAGCTCAAGGGCGTCCTGCGGGAGCGCGTCGAGGCGGTCCGCGTGAGCCGGCGTCTGGTCGAATCGGCGGCCTGCGTGGTGACCGGCGACGATCAGCTCAACCCGCAATTGCGGCGTATGCTCGAGGCAAGCGGGCAAGCGTTGCCGGAGTCGAAGCCGGTACTCGAGATCAACCTCTCCCATCCGCTGGTAGCCCGACTTGCGGCGGAGGCCGACGAGGCTCGTTTCGCCGCGCTCGCGGGGATCCTGCTGGACCATGCGCTGCTCGCCGAAGGCTCGGCGCTGGACCACCCCGCCGAATACGTACGCCGCATCAACCGGCTTTTGCTCGAGCTTGATTCGGGCGCCGGCGCGGCCTGATACTGGCATGCCCCAACGACAGCGCGGAACGGGATCGGCAATGGCAGCGAACAGGCCGTCGGAGGGCGAGCTCAGGACGAAGCTCTCCGACCAGCAATACGAGATCACTCAAAACCGGGGCACCGAGCGGGCGTTCACGGGCAAGTACGTCGATCACAAGGCGGATGGCACCTATCGCTGCGTCTGTTGCGATGCCGAGTTGTTCTCCTCGACGCACAAGTACGACTCCGGATCGGGCTGGCCCAGCTTCTGGCTGCCGCTGGCGAAGGACGCGGTACGTACCAATGTCGACCGGAGCCATGGCATGGTCCGCGAGGAAGTCGTTTGCGCCAACTGCGGCGCTCACCTCGGACACGTGTTCGAAGACGGACCGCAGCCGACGGGGCTGCGGTATTGCATCAATTCCGCCTCGCTGGACTTCAAAGATTCCGGCTGAGCCCGCATACCCAAACGATTCGAGGAATACCGCATGGATTACCGTCCGATAGTGCTCGCGCTGACCTTGGCGACGATGGCGTCTGCCTGTCAATCGCACCAGGGAACGGCCGACGCCGATGCCGGCAAGAAACCGGCGGCGGAGGCTGCGCAGACCGACGCCGGCCCGGCTCCGGCAGCCGAGGGCAGCAAGGGAGACTATTTCGAGATCGCGCCGGGCCTCACGGCGAGGATCCTCAGGAACGGTTACGGGCGCGCGGCCGAGCCCGGAGATCTCGCCGAGGTCCACTACACCGGCTGGCTGTACGATGAGAATGCACCGGATCATCGCGGTACGAAGTTCGACAGTTCCGTCGACCGCGGCCAGCGTTTCAGCTTCCCGCTGGGCGCCGGACGGGTCATCAAGGGTTGGGACCAGGGCATACCCGGCATGCTGATCGGCGAAACCCGCGAACTCACGATCGCGCCCGAACTCGCCTACGGTGAGCGGGGCGCCGGCAACGTCATCCCGCCCGGCGCGACGCTCGTCTTCGAAGTCGAATTGTTCTCCCTGACCGGTCCCGACGATTCAGGGTGAGGCGTCGCGCAACTCGAACTCGACCCGGCGGTTCTTGCGCCGCCCGGACGGTGTCGCGTTGTCGGCGACCGGTTCGGCAGACCCGCGGCCTTCCACCGCGAGGCGGTCGGCGGGGATCCCCGCAGCGGCGATGTAGTCGGCGACCGAGCGGGCACGCGCGAGACTGAGTTCCCGGTTCCAGGATTCCTCGCCGACGTCGTCGCTATGGCCGACGATGACGATCGTGAAATCGCGGCAGTCGTTGGCGAAATCGACGATGCGGTCCAGCAGTGCGACGGCTGCATCGCCGACGGCGGTGCCCGATTGCCCGAACGTCACCGAGCCGCTGCTTGCCCGCTCGAATACGCGGCGGCACATCGCATCGAGCGGCGTGTCCGAATCGACGACGACCACGTCGGCATCGACCGGCATACCGGGTCCGGCGGCATGCCGGACTGCGTCGAGCTTGGCGGCGAAGGCCTCGGCATTTCTCGCCACCGCGTGTAACGAAATCCGGCGCGGACGGACCGTGGCCAGCGCCGAATCGGCGGCGACGAGCAGGTCCAGCAAACGGTCGGCCGCCGCCCGCCAGGTCGGCGGCACGACGACGCCGGGCACGAACCGTGTCTCGACACCGGCAGCGCCGAACAGACGCTCGGCGCGACGCCTGAGGCCGGCCTCGTCCGCGCCGGTGCCGGCGACTCCGGCGAGGACGATTCGACTACCGCGACGCGCGATCGACAGCGATGGCGGTCCGAGTACCGACTGCGAATCGGGGATGGCGGCGGGCAGCGTTGCCCCCCGGTCGAGTGCGGCGCTGCCGAGTAACCCGCAGCAGACGAGCAGGACGGCAGCTGCGGGCCTGGCTGCGCCGGGCGGCACGGCTCAGCTTTGTCCGCTCGCCTTGCGGTCCTGCAATTCTCTTGCCTGACCGATCCAGTCTTCGCGGTAGATGCGCGTGCGGAAGCCCTTGAGCCGGTTCGCGACGCGATCGATGTCGTACTCGCTCATCCCGGCGATCTGGTCGAAGCGGAAGATGCCCATCTCGTTGAGGGTCTTCTCGATCGCGGGACCGACGCCCTTGATCATCTTCAGATCGTCACGGCCGAGGCTGGCGGCGAAATCGTCGTCGCCGGTCGAGCGGGCGATGACGTCATCGTCATCTTCGTCTCCGGCGCCCGAATCTTCGGGCGGGGGTTCGTCTTCGTCGCGTTCGTCGTCGTCTCGGTGCGCCTCGAAATCTTCGGTCTCCCGGATTGCCTCCAGCAGTACCGACGGTTCTTCCTCGGTCGGCCCGTGCACCGTGGCGTCGGCGACGTGTTCGCTTTCGCCTCGCGTCTCGTTCTCGACCGCCGCGGTGACGACATCGTCCCAGGAAACCTCCTCCTCGTCCGGATCGGGCGCGGAGACGTCCTGTTCCCCCGCTTCTTCCTCCGGGGCTTCGAACACCTGCGATACGTCGGCTTGCTCACCGTCCATGGGTTCGTTGGAGGCATCGAGGCCTTCCTGCAGGGAGCCCGGACCCACCGGTTCGACGCGAGTCTCGTCCGAGCCGACCATCGACTCCAGCGCCTGGATGCGCTGGTGTGCCGTCTCGAGTTCGAGTTCGAGGCGTTCGGCTTCCTCGTTGCGCCGCCGGTAGCGCTCTATGAGCGGTGGCAGGCGGTCCTGCCAGTTGTCGAGTTCGCGGCTCAGCTTGAGTATCTTGCTGTCGCGTTCCTTCAGTGCCGTCGCAAGGGATTCGTCCTTCGATGCGCGGCTCTGCATGTCCTCCTGCAGTTGTTTTCGCTCGCTGACCGCGATCTCCAGGTTGCTGCGGATATCCTTGATCTGACGCTGCAGCTCATCGCGACGCGCGAACGCTTCCTTGAGCGCCTCGGACAACTCGGTGGCGCGCATCTTCGCGTCCTTGTTCGAAGCCTGATACTGGCTGTTCTGATCCATCAGGCTCTTGTTCTGTTCTACGAGGCGCTGGTGTTCGCTACGGTGCGCCTCGAGCTGTTCCTGCCAGCCGGAATTGATCGCCGCCTTCTCGCTCTTGCCGCGATTGCCCCGGACGATCCAGCCGGTCGTCATACCGACGATGAGCGCGGCGGCGATAATGGCGATCGTCACGATCGTGATGTCGGGCATGAGTTCTTCCTCAGGAAGCCAACCTCAGTCTGTCGATCTCGTTCAGGGTCTCGCGGATTCTCGCGACCGCCCAGTCGATGTCGGCCTTGCTGATGACCAGCGGCGGCGCGAAACGGACCACGGTTTCGTGCGTCTCCTTGCTCAACACGCCGTGCTCCATGAGCTTCTCGCACACGGTGCGGGCGCTCGCAAGTTCCGGCTTGATGTCGAGCGCGATGAACAGGCCCTTGCCGCGAACGTCGCGGATCAGCGGCGACTCGATACGGCGGAGTTCCGCGATCAGGTAGTCGCCCATCTCGGCACTGCGGGCGGGGAGCTTTTCCTCGACGAGAATATTGAGCGCTTCGAGCCCGACGGCGGCGGCCAGCGGATTGCCGCCGAAGGTGCTGCCGTGATCGCCGGGGTGGAATACGTCCATGACTTCGCGGCGCGCCAGGAACATCGACACCGGCAGGATCCCGCCGCCGAGCGCCTTGCCGAGGATCAGGCCGTCCGGGTGGACGCCCTCGTGTTCGCAGGCCAGCAGCTTGCCGGTCCGACCGAGGCCAGTCTGGATCTCGTCCGCGATCAGCAGCACGTTGTGCTTGCGGCAGAGCCGCTCGGCAGCCGCGAGATAGCCGGCGGGCGGCACGATGATCCCGCCCTCTCCCTGGATCGGCTCGACAAGGAACGCGGCCGTGTTGTCGTTGATGGCCGTCTCCAGCGCGTCGATGTCGCCGTAATCGATCAGCCGGAATCCGGGCGCGAACGGCCCGAAGCCTTCCCGGTACTGCGGCTCGTCGGACATGCCGACGATCGCGATCGTACGGCCGTGGAAGTTGCCCTTGCAGGCGATGATCTCGGCGGCGTCTTTCGGCACGCCCTTGACGGTGTAGGCCCATTTGCGAGCCGCCTTGATGGCCGTCTCGACCGCCTCGGCACCGCTGTTCATCGGCAGGCCCCGGTCCTGGCCGGTCAGTGTGCAGGCCTTCTCCAGGAACGGGCCGAGCCGATCCGTGTGGAACGCGCGGGACACGACGTTGAGCCGCGCCGTCTGTTCGCGGACGAGCTTCACCAGCCGCGGATGGCAATGGCCGTGGCTGACGGCGGAGTAGGCGCTCATCATGTCGAGGTACTGCCTGCCCGCCTCGTCCCAGACGTGGACGCCCTGCGCCCGGCTCAATACGACGGGCAAGGGCTTGTAATTGTGTGCACAATAACGTGCTTCGAGGTCGATACTCTTGCTCATCCGCAAATTTTACAGCAATAACATCTACTTAAGCCAATCCTATCGGAGCGGGCCATGACCAGGCCGGCAACGACGGAGCAAATCTGGCTGGACGGGCCGGCCGGCCGGCTGGAGGCCATGCTGGATACGCCCGCCAAGCCGGCCGGGGTGGCCGTCGTGTGCCACCCTCACCCCGAAGGCGGCGGCACGATGCACAACAAAGTCGTACACACGCTGGCACGCGCATTCGTACGCAGCGGATTTACGACGCTCAGGTTCAATTTCCGCGGCACGGGGGCGAGTGCCGGCAGCTACGACGGGGGCGACGGCGAGGTCGCCGATGCACTCGCCGCGCTGACATTCATGCGCGGACAGCGCCCGCAGTCGACCGCGTGGCTGGCCGGCTTTTCTTTCGGCGCCGCCATCGCCATTCGCGCCGCCATCCGCGAGCCGGTGGACGGCCTGATCAGCGTCGCGCCGGCAGTGCGGCGCTTCGCGTCGGGACTCGCGGTCCAGCCGCAGTGTCCGTGGCTGATCGTACAGGGGGACGCGGACGAACTCGTCGACGCCGAGGAAACCATCTCGTGGGTGAATGCCCTCGAGCCCGGGCCCGAATTGCTCGTGCTCGAAGGCGTCGATCATTTCTTCCACGGCAGACTCAACGAACTGCGCAGCGCCGCCGCGGATTTCATCGAGCGGGCCGGAGAATAAAAAAAGCCGGGGAGCAACCCCGGCTTTTGATTTCGGCATCTCGAGGATGCTGTTCAGAGCATGTCCTTGAGACCCTTGAGCGCGGAAGCCTTGACCGTCTTCGAGGCGGGCTTGGCCTTGAACATCATCTCTTCGCCGGTGAAGGGATTGACGCCCATGCGGGCCTTGCGTGCCGGCTTCTTGACGACGCGCAACTTCAGAAGGCCCGGGATAGTGAAGATACCCGGCCCGCGGTCGCCGAGGCTCTTTTTGATCTGACCGTTGAGCGATTCGAAAACGGCGGTGACGTCCTTGCGGGTCAGTCCGGTGTCGTCGACGATCTTGGCAAAGATTTCCGATTTGGTGGGTGGCTTGTTCGCTGGCATGAAAAAATGACTCCTGAAAAAACGGTAGCGAGCGGGGCTCGCGCCCAAAAAAAACGGGCGAGGCCCGCGTCGAAAGCAGCGGGACGATAGCACATGTCGGGCGGCCGCGTAAGCCGCATGCAGGCCTTTTTGCCGGCTAATCGGTATAGAACTCGCGCTTGAAGCGGACGTTCGAGGGCTTGTCGGCGCCTTCGGGCGTGATGCTGATGTCGAATATGAGGGTCTCGCGGTTTGCCACCGGCACTTCGCCGATGTAGTAGATCGCCTCTTGCTCGTTGATCCGCCGCATCGTGACATTCTTGAGTTGCCCGGTCAGGTTGACGGTCTTGACGGTGACCGTGGCGGGCACCGGCTTGTTGTCGGACTCCCGCAACACCGACACACTCAGCATCGCACGATTCTTGCTGCGTACGATGTTGTATGCACGCGCCACTTCTGGTGATAGCTGGTCGGTCGACTGGGCACTGAAATGGACGACATGCTCGCCGATGTCGGCGCTCGTCACTCCGGCCGGCTCTGCCTCCGGAATCTGCGCCGAATCGTTCGGACCGCCGCAGGCGGATGCCATCCCGAACACGGACAAAGCGATCATTATTGTTCTGCTTCTCATGATTCCTGCCCCCTCCCCGGCGCAACGACTATAAACTATTTGCCGCTCCCATGCTCACACCCCGTAGGGGCGTAACGTCCCCAGAAATATGGCGACTGCCTGCAACAGGATGATCGCGAACACGGGCGAAATGTCGAGGCCGCCGAGCGGCGGAACGAGCCGTCGGAATGGCCGCAGCACGGGTTCCGAGAGCGTTGCGATGAATGCCGTCGCCGGGTTGAAGGTGCCCGGCGCGATCCAGCTCAGGATGATGTGGATGAAGATCGCGAACGTGAACAGGCGCAGTGACAGCAATGCCAGGTCGATCGCGGAGGTCAGGGCGACCGGCAGGATCGCGGGCGGGATTTTTCCGATCGCCAGGATGACCAGGATCGTCAGGTACTGCAGTGCGAAGGTCACGATGACGGTCGCCGAATCGAGTCGGCCGATCGGCGGCACGATACGGCGGACCGGGACGATCAGCGGCGAGGTCAGCCGCAGTATCCCCTGTGCGATCGGATTCCGGAAATCGGCGCGCAGCCAGGGCAACCAGAACCGCAGCAGCATGACCAGCAGATAGAGCTGCGCGAGCGTCGCAATGATGAAAGTGAGTGCCGGCCTCATGACGATTGCGAGGCGTGAGCCTCGTCGGCCAGTTGTCCGGCGCGCGCCCTCGCGCTTTCGAGCGCCCGTGCGAAGACGCCGCGCACGTCGTCTGCTTCCAGGCTGTCGAGCGCGGCCGCGGTGGTGCCGCCCGGGGAACGTACCCGGCCGATCAGGTCGGCCATCGGCTCCCCGCTTCGCGCGGCGAGCGCGGCGGCGCCGGCGGCCGTCCGCGTCGCGAGCGTGCGCGCCGCCGGGGCATCGAGGCCGAAGCTCCGGGCCGACTGTTCGAGCATTTCGATCAGCAGGAAGAAGTAGGCGGGTCCGCTGCCCGAGACCGCGGTGACGGCGTCGATGTCGCTCTCGGTGTCCACGCGCACGACCTCGCCGACCGCGGCCATGATGTGTTCGGCCGCCCGCAGGCCGGACTCGCCGGCGGCCGGGTTGGCGTACAGGCCGGATACGCCGAGGCCGAGCAGGGCGGGCTGATTCGGCATGACTCGCACCACCGCGAGAGCGCCGCCGAGCCACGCGTCGATGTCGCTGCTGCGCACGCCGGCGGCGATCGAAACGATCAGCGGGCGGGCTGCCTGGACGGCCGCGGCAAGCTCCCCGCAAACCGCGGGCAGGACCTGCGGCTTGACGGCAAGCACGACAGCGTCTGCCGCCGTGACCACGCTGCCGTTGTCATCGGCGATGTGGACTCCGGGGAGTTGCTCTGCAAGGGTCTTGCGCCGGTCGGCGAGCGGTTCCGATAGCAGCAGGTCCCGCGCCTCGAAGCCCCCGGCAAGCAAGCCGCCGGCGATCGCTCGCGCCATGTTTCCGCCCCCGATGAAACCCACTTTCATTGTTCTCGTTCTCCCGGCCTTGGGCCGAACACGGCCGTGCCGATGCGCACGATTGTAGCGCCTTCGGCGATCGCGGCACGGAAGTCGGCGCTCATGCCCATCGACAGCGTGTCCATCTCGACGCCTTGCCCGCGCAGGGTCTCGGCGAGTTCGCGCAGGCGGGCGAACGGTACGCGCTGCGCATCGAGACCCTCCCGGATCCTGGGCAGGCACATCAGCCCGCGCAGGCGCAGGCGCGGCAGGGACGCGACGGCGCGGGCCAGTTCGGCCACCTCGTCGGCCGCGATGCCCGACTTACTGGCCTCATCGTCCACGTTGACCTGCAGGCAGACGTTGAGGTCGCCGCGCTCCGCCGGGCGCTGCTCGCTCAGGCGCCGGGCGATCTTGAGCCGGTCGACCGAATGGACCCAGTCGAAGTGTTCCGCGACGACGCGGCTCTTGTTGCTCTGCAGGTGTCCGATGAAGTGCCAGATCAGCGTGTCGTCAGCCACGGCTCGAATCTTGTCAACACCCTCGCCGGCCTGATTCTCGCCGAATTCGCGTTGTCCGGCCGCGGCCGCTTCCACGACCCTTGCAGCCGGCTGCTTTTTGCTGACCGCGAGTAACCTGACTGCCTGCGGCTCGCGGCCCGCATCCAGCGCAGCTTGTGTCAGCAAATCGCGGATTTTCCGCAAGTTTTCCGTGACTCCAATCACGTTTTAGTCCCCGCGCTTCGCTATACTAGGCGTCGAATCCGTCCGGGTTATGGTAAGTCCGGGTCCAAAGTCCACGAGGGAGAGGTATGGCCGTCGACGTTGCCCAGTTGTTGTCGTTCACGGTGAAGAACAACGCATCCGATCTGCACCTGTCCGGCGGTGTGCCGCCGATGATTCGTGTCGACGGCGACATCAAGCGTATCAACATGCCGGCGCTGACGCACAAGGACGTCAACGGCATGGTGTACGACATCATGAACGACAAGCAGCGCAAGGACTACGAAGAATTCCTCGAGACCGACTTCTCGTTCGAGATCCCGAAGCTCGCGCGCTTCCGCGTCAACGCCTACAACCAGAATCGCGGCTCGGCTGCGGTGTTCCGGATCATCCCTTCGGAGATCCTGACGCTCGACGATCTCGGCGCACCGGGCATCTTCAAGGACGTATCGATGCACCCGCGCGGTATCGTGCTCGTCACGGGACCGACCGGCTCGGGCAAGTCGACGACGCTCGCCGCGATGGTCGACTACATCAACGAGAACAAGCCCGACCACATTCTTACGATCGAGGACCCGATCGAATTCGTCCACGAATCCAAAAAATCGCTGATCAACCAGCGCGAGGTGCATCGCGATACGCTGGGTTTCAACGAAGCCCTGCGCTCGGCGCTGCGCGAGGATCCCGACGTCATCCTCGTCGGCGAGCTGCGTGACCTCGAGACCATCCGGCTGGCGCTGACGGCGGCCGAGACCGGCCACCTCGTGTTCGGCACGCTGCACACGAGTTCGGCCGCGAAGACGATCGATCGTATCGTGGACGTGTTCCCGGCGGCGGAGAAGGAGATGGTGCGTGCAATGCTGTCCGAATCGCTGCGCGCCGTCATCTCGCAGACGCTGTTGAAACGTATCGGCGGCGGCCGCATCGCGGCGCACGAGATCATGATCGGGACACCCGCGATCCGCAACCTGATCCGCGAGGGCAAGATCGCGCAGATGTATTCGGCAATCCAGACCGGGCATTCGTCGGGCATGCAGACGCTCGACCAGAACCTGGCCGAGTTGCTTTCGAAAGGCCTGATCAACAAGGAAGAGGCACGCTTCCGTGCCGTGCAGAAGGAAAACTTCTAGGAAAGCTGTGGCTGACGCCGCGGCAGGCGGCAAGACTGGGGACGAGGGAACATGGAACGCGAACAAGCAGTACGACTGACACAGAACCTGCTCAGGAAGATGGTCGAGCGTGACGGTTCGGACCTGTTCATCACGACGGGATTCCCGCCGGCGATCAAGGTCGACGGCACGATCCACAAGGCGACAGATACGCCGCTGACGCCGGACCAGTCCGCGATGATGGTGCGATCGATCATGAACGACAAGCAGATCAAGGAATTCGACGCGACCAAGGAATGCAACTTCGCGATCGCGCCGCAGGGCATCGGCCGGTTTCGTGTCAGCGCGTTCATCCAGCAGGGCTACGTCGGTGCGGTACTGCGCACGATCACGACCGAGATCCCGACGCTCGAGGACCTCGAGCTGCCGCCCATCCTGAAAGACGTCGTCATGAACAAGCGCGGCCTGGTCATCGTCGTCGGCGGTACCGGGTCCGGCAAGTCGACCACGCTGGCCGCCATGATCGGCCACCGCAACGAGAATTCGCGCGGCCACATCGTCTCGATCGAGGACCCGGTCGAATACGTGCATCCGCACAAGGGCTGCGTGATCACCCAGCGTGAGGTCGGCGTCGACACGGAGACCTGGCACGCCGCCCTGAAGAACACGCTGCGGCAGGCTCCGGACGTGATCCTGATCGGCGAGATCCGCGACAAGGCGACGATGGAATATGGCATCCAGTTCGCCGAGACCGGCCACCTGTGCCTCGCGACGCTGCACGCCAACAGCGCGAACCAGGCGCTGGACCGCATCATCAACTTCTTCCCCGAGGAGCGCCGTCAGCAACTGCTGATGGACCTGTCGCTGAACACGAAGGCATTCATCTCGCAGCGCCTGATCCCGCGCGAAGGCGGGGTCGGCCGCATCGCCGCGATGGAGATTATGCTCAACACGCCACTGATCCAGGACCTGATATTCAAGGGCGAGGTCGGCCAGATCAAGGAGATCATGGCGAAGTCGACGCGTCTCGGCATGCAGACTTTCGACCAGGCGCTGTTCGATCTGTACGAGCAGGCCATCATTTCCTACGAAGAGGCGATGCGGAACGCCGACTCCAAGAACGAACTTCGCCTGCGCGTCAAACTCGAGAGCAAGCGCGACTCGTCGATCGCGGACCAGCAGTCCGAGAGTCTCAAGATCATGGAAGAAGACACTGCGCAGACTTTCTGACTGTCACGGACGAATGCATAGATGAACGTCAAGCCGCTGTTCAAACTGATGGTGGAGAAGAAGGCCTCGGACCTCTTCTTCGCGCCGTTCTCGCCGGCCAAGATCAAGATCGACGGCAAGATCATGCCCGTCAACAAGCTGGAGATGACGCCGAAAATGGTCAAGCAGGCGGCACTCGAGCTCATGGACGAGGCGCAGCTCGAGGAGTTCTCGCGTGAACTCGAGATCGACTTCGCCATCTCCGAAGCGGGGCTCGGACGGTTCCGCGTCAACGTCTTCCACCAGCGCAGCAACGTCGCCATGGTCCTGCGCTATATCACGTCCGAGCTGCCGACCCTCGAGGATCTCGGCATGCCGGACCAGCTCAAGGATCTGATCATGCTGCGCCGCGGCCTGATCCTGATGGTCGGCGCAACCGGCTGCGGCAAATCCACGACCCTCGCGGCCATGATCAACCATCGGAACGAGAAAACTTCATCGCACATCATCACCATCGAGGATCCGATCGAGTTCCTGCATCCGAACAAGATGTCCATCGTCAATCAGCGCGAGGTCGGGCTCGATACGAAGTCCTACCAGCGCGCGCTGATGAGTGCGATGCGCGCCGCGCCCGACGTCATCCAGATCGGCGAGATCCGCGATCGCGTGTCGATGCAGGCTGCGCTCGACATGGCCGGCACCGGACATCTCGTCGTGGGCACCATCCACGCGAACAATGCCTCGGAGACGCTGGATCGCATCATCAACCTGTTCCCGCAGGAGCAGCACAACCAGGTTTTCATGGACCTGGCCCACTACCTGCGCGCCATACTGTCGCAGCGCCTGGTCCGCTCCCGCTCCGGCAAGCTCGTCGCGGCCGTAGAACTCATGCTCAACACGCCGCACATCAAGGACCTGATTCTGAAGGGCGACATCTCTGCCGTGAAGGAAGCGCACAAGGACAGCGGCGAGCAGGGCATGCAGAACTTCGACGAGGCGCTGCTCGACCTCTACAAGGCGGGCACGATCACCCTCGAAGAGGCGATGGCGCACGCCGACTCACGCTCGAACCTCGAAGCCAAGGTCAACTTCGGGGGTTAGTCACGCGCGCCGGCGCGTGTGACTAACCCCCGGCTTCGGTGTAGGATTGCCCCGCCATGAAAGCGCTCGAGACCTTCCCACCCGCGGACGATCAGGCCGGCCTGCAGCTCGATTCCAATGGCAATCTGCGCCACCTTCTGACGCTGAAGGGCCTCGACAAGGGCCTGTTGCTGGATTTGCTCGACGACGCCCAGCGCTACCTGCGGCCGGCAGGCAGCCCACCGGCCCGTAGTCGCGTACTGGCCGGGCGGACGGTCGCGAACCTGTTCTTCGAGCCGAGCACGCGGACGCGTGCGTCTTTCGATCTCGCGGGCAAGCGTCTCGGCGCCGACGTACTGAATCTCGACGTCAATACGTCGTCGCGCAAGAAGGGTGAGAGCATCCTCGACATGATCTACACGCTGCAGGCGATGCGTGTGGACATCATGGTCGTGCGCGATGCGAGCGCCGGCGTGCCGGCATACATCGCGCGGCACGTCGAAGACTACGTCAGCATCCTGAATGCCGGCGAGGCCGACGTGTCGCATCCGACGCAGGGCCTGCTCGACCTGCTCACGATCCGTCAGCACAAGGGTGATTTCGAGAACCTGACGGTGGCGATCGTCGGTGACATCATGCATTCGCGCGTGGCGCGATCCGCGGCCCAGGGCCTCGAGACGCTGGGCGTAGGCGAGCTGCGGCTCATCTCGCCGCCGGCACTCGCGCCCGATCCGGGCGATATGCCGTCCGCGCGCGTGCTGGACAATTTACAGGAAGGACTGAAGGGTGCGGACGTCGTCATGGCGCTGAGGATTCAGCGGGAACGCATCGGCAACCTGGACGGCATCCCGGGCATCGACGAGTATTTCGCGAACTACGGAATCAGCCGCGAACGCATGAAGGTCGCCGCGAAGGACGCGATCGTGATGCACCCCGGACCCATGAATCGGGGAATCGAGATCGAGTCCGCGCTGGCCGACAGCCCGCTGTCGGTGATCACGCAACAGGTCACCAACGGGGTCGCGGTGCGGATGGCCGTGCTCGAACGCGTGGGCAGGACCACGGCGGCGGCTTGACCACGGCGGTCCAGAAACACGCACAGCGACATCGCGGGACCCTGTACGTCGAGGAAGGCGAAGTGCTCTCGCGGCAGGAGTATCCCGGCGACCAGTTCATCATGCGCATCCGCGCCCCCAGGTGCGCCGCGAACGCGCGGCCCGGCACATTCGTTCACGTCAACTGCGACGTGACGCTACCGATGCGCCGACCGCTGTCGATCATGCGTGCACGAGAAGACTGGATCGAGGTCCTGTACAAGATCGTCGGCGAAGGCCTGCACCTGCTCGCCGAGAAAGGCGTCGGCGACCGGATCAGCGTACTCGGCCCGATCGGGGAACCGTTCCGACCGTCACCGCAGCGGCCCAATACGCTGCTGATCGGCGGCGGCGTCGGCATTCCGCCGATCGTGCTGCTCGCCGAAACCTTGCAGGGCGAAGGCTGGAATCCGCTCGCGATACTCGGCTCCGAGATACCGTTCCCTTTCGAATCGGTCGAATCGCGGTTGCCGACGCCCTGGCTCGCAGCGGACGTAAAGCAATCGATGCCGCTGCTCGAGGAGTGGGGCATCACGTCCCGGCTGGCGAGCCTGGCCGGTTTCGAGGGTTGCCATCGCGGGCTGGTCACGGAGCTGGCGGACATCTGGCTCCGCAATCTGGACGCCGCCGGACTCGCAAAGACCGAGGTATTCGCCTGCGGTCCCACGCCGATGCTGCGGGCAGTAGCGGAACTCGCGGCTCGCTACGAACTGCCCTGCCAGGTCTCGCTGGAGGAATTCATGGCCTGCGCTGTCGGCGGCTGCGCCGGCTGCGCCGTGCGCATCGAAACGTCGGACGGCCCGGCGATGAAACGCGTCTGTGTCGACGGCCCCGTGTTCGACGCCGCAACCGTCGTGTGGGGTTGATTACACGGACGCGGCGTCCCCTATGGGGCTCGGGAGAGGTAGCGTTCGGCGATGAGGACGGCGGCGGCGCCGTCGATCGCCTCTTTCGAGATGCGGCCGCGCGTACCCGCGATGCGCGCGTCTTTCAGGATCGCTTCGGCTTCGCGCGAAGTGTAGCGCTCGTCGACCGTGGCCACGGGCAGGCCGAAGCGCGTCAGATCTCGGATGAATCCTTCGACACGCTTGTGCATCTCGCCGGGCGAGCCGTCGGCGTGCAGCGGCAGTCCGACGACCAGGCTCGTCGGCCGCCATTCGTCGATCAGTCGGGCGATCTCGTCGAAGGTCCTGTCGTCGCCGGTATTCGTGACGACGCCGGCCGGAGATGCGGTGCCGGTCACCGATTGTCCGCAGGCGACCCCGATACGCCGCAGGCCGTAGTCGAGTGCGAGTATCGTCCCGGACGTCGAATCAGGCGTGGCCGGCATCGGTGGAGATCTGGCTGATGTCGATGCCGAGCGATCGGGCGGCCGACGCCCAGCGTTCGTGGAAGGGGGTATCGAAAACGATGGCGGGCGTGGCCGGCACGTTCAACCAGGAGTTCGCGAGTATCTCGCTCTCGAGTTGGCCGGGTTGCCAGCCGGCATAGCCGAGCGCGACCAGCGATCGGAGGGGACCCCTGCCGTGAGCCATCGCGTCGATGATGTCACGCGACAGGGTCAGCTGGATGTCGCTGGAGACGCTGAGCGAGCTCTCGTAGGCGGTCCCCGGCTCGTGCAGTACGAAGCCGCGCTCGGGGCCGACCGGCCCGCCCATGACCACGGGCCGCTCCGCCGCATCCGGGTCCGCGCCGGTCACCTCGAGCTGCTTGAACAGGCCGCCGAGCTTCAGGTCGAGCGGCCGGTTTATGACGATACCGAGTGCGCCTTCGTCGTTATGTTCACAGATGAGCGTGACGGTGGAGCTGAAGTTGGGGTCGGCCATGCCGGGCATGGCGATGAGCAGCTGATTTGCCAGGGAGCCGTTGTAAGCCATGCTCACAGTATCTGCTCCAGGCCGGTGCGGTACAACCGCGGCAGCCGGAGCGCTTCACTCGGTGCTTGCCGTGGCCGGTACGGCATCCTGGCGGAACAGCCACTTGTACGCAAAGCGCAGCCTGTCGTAGTCCTTGCGGATTTCCGGCGGGAAGGGATCGAACGGCGCCGCGCGGCGCAGGATGTCGAGCGCGGCCTTGTCGAGCACCGGCGAACCGCTCGATATGCGGATGACGACGCCGGACAGCTGGCCGGAAGCTTCGATGCTCACTTCCAGCGTGGGGCTGCCCGTGATCCCTTCGAGATCACCGAGTTGCGGGAAATATTCGTCGCCCACGGCCTCGATTCGCTGCTTCCAGTTATCGAGGTAGCCCGCTATCACGGCCTCGCGCGTATCGGCGCTGATCACGAGCTGACGCGGATCGTCGTCGTGGATGAGCAGAGTCGCCGTATCGTCCTGCGGCAGCGGCAGGGTAGCGTCGCTACCCGATTCGAGCGCGACGGCCGTGCTGTCCTGGCGTTGCGGTTCATGGCGCGGGTCCTCGGCGACCCGTTCGTCGGTCTCGCTGCGCGTGGCGAGGAGCTCGTCGGCGGCCCGCTCGTGTGTCCTCGCGTCGACCAGGCTGTCCCCGTCTTCGGTGCCGGGATTGTCGAACGGCGAATTGCTCTGGGGAGGCGCGGACGGGCGCAGCTCTTCGGTCGTGTTGCCGCGACCCTGCTGCGATGCCTGTGCCAGGTACTCGGCATCGTCGGGCCGATCGATCTGCTGATCCGGGTCCGCGACGATCGTGACCTCGAGGGATACCGCCTGGGAGAGGTCGTCGAGATCGAAAGCGTTGAAGGTCACGCCGATGATCACGATGCCGTGGATCAGCGCCGCCAGGAACAGCATGGCGGGGAGCCGATCCGGTTTCTCCGGTTCGACGAGCTGGATCTCGTCGATCGACTCGGGATCTGTGACGATGCCGGACATGTCAGCCTGAGTCTACTCGAATCTCGTTCTCGATCGCATCGAAGAGGAGCCCGGCGATATTGAGACCGAACTGTTTGTCGAGCTCTCGTATGCCGGTCGGGCTCGTGACGTTCACCTCGGTCAGATAGTCGCCGATGACGTCTATCCCTGCGAAAAGTACGCCCGCGTCATGCAGCGCGGGACCGACCCGCTCACATATTTGACGATCCCGGTCCGACAGCGGCTGACCGACGCCCTTCGCACCCATGACCAGGTTGCCGCGGTTGTCGTCCTCGGGCGGGATCCGGGCCAGTGCGTACGGGACGGCGATGCCGTCGATCAGCAGTATCCGCTTGTCGCCTGCGGCGATCTCCGGCACGTAGACCTGCGCCATCGCGAAGCGGCGGCCGAAGTCGGTCAGGGTCTCGAACATGACGTTGGCATTGTTGTCCCCCGCCTTGACGACGAAGACCGAGCGGCCGCCCATGCCTTCGAGCGGCTTCACGACGATGTGCCGGTGTTCGGCCAGGAATGCCTTCATCTCCGGCATCGAGCGGGTGATCAGCGTGAGCGGCGTGCAATCGGCGAACCAGGCCGTGTACGCCTTCTCGTTCATGTCCCGCAGCGCCTGTGGATGGTTCACGACGAGCGCCCCGTCCTCGCAGGCGCGGTCGAGGATGTAGGTCGTGTAGACGTATTCCATGTCGAACGGCGGGTCCTTGCGCATCAGGATGACGTCGAGCTCGGCGAGCTCGATCTCCGACGCGGCACCGAGTTCGTACCAGTCGGCGTTGTCGTCCCTGACCGTGAGCCTGCGGGACCGGCCGATGGCGCTGCCGCCGAGCAGTTTCAGATCCCCCTGCAGGAAGTAGTGAATCTCGGCGCCCCGGCGCCCGGCTTCGAGCAGCATAGCCAGCGAACTGTCCTTGTAGGGGGTGATGGACTCGATCGGATCCATCACGATGCCCAGTTTCATGGCTGCCGTCATAGGGCCCCATCCGTGCTGCAGTTTGCGCCGAGCGGCCAACTATACAACGTAATCTTGCGGTAAGCGCCCAAGATTCCTCGCTTTTTGCCGTCTGTGGGGCGCGTCGTAGCGGGACTTATGTCAATATGGTACAAGTCCGTTTTCCCGGGCGTGCCGGCCCGTGGACGCCGGAGCGACCGGGAAAAAAGGGACGCGAATCAGGGCCTGGCGCATGCCGGGCGAGCATGGGGAAATCCGGTGTCGAATAGCGCAACTCGAAGTCTCAACGGACTGAAGATTCTCGTCGTGGACGACAGCAAGACCATACGTCGTACCGCCGAGACCCTGTTGACCAAGGAAGGCTGCCAGGTATTCACGGCGATCGACGGTTTCGATGCGCTGTCGAAGATCGCGGATCATCAGCCCGATCTCATCTTCGTCGATATCATGATGCCCCGCCTCGACGGCTACGAGACCTGTTCGCTGATCAAGCACAACAAGATGTTCAAGGAAACGCCCGTCATCATGTTATCGAGCAAGGACGGGTTGTTCGACCGGGCACGCGGCCGCATCGTCGGATCGGAGCAGTATCTGACCAAACCGTTCACGAAGGACGAATTGCTCGGTGCGATCTCGAACCAGCTCAACTAGCGGCGCGGAACAGCGGCCAATGCGAAGGGTACCCTGATGGCAGTCATACTCATCGTCGACGATTCTCCGACCGAGTTGCACCTGTTCCAGCGCATGCTCGAGAAGAACGGATTCGAGACCCTGGTCGCAGACAGCGGTGAGGAAGGTCTGCGGCAGGCCAGGCTCTCGCGCCCGGATTGCATACTCATGGATGTCGTGATGCCCGGGATGAACGGCTTTCAGGCGACCCGCAAGCTGACGCAGGACAAGGAGACCGCGCGGATCCCGGTGATCATGATCACTACCAAGGACCAGGAGACCGACAAGATCTGGGGCATGCGTCAGGGCGCCGTGGAGTACCTGGTAAAGCCGATTGGCGAGAAACAGCTCGTAGCGAAAATCAACGCGGTCATGGACGACTGAATGAGCGGGCCTCAAGATCTGGCGGCGCTGGTACAGCAACCTTTCGAGTTGCTTGCGGAGATAGAGCGCCGCAGCCGCCAGGCACACACCGGGCAGGCCGGCGGTGCGCTGCCGTCGGAATGGGTCGGCGTGGGTTTCCGGATCGGCGAGGAGCACTTCGTGGCGGGCCGTGACCAGGTCCGCGAAGTGCTGATGCTGCCGGACAGCATGACACGCGTGCCCGGCGCGAAGCGCTGGATGCTCGGCATCGCCAATTTGCGTGGACATCTGCTGCCGCTGATCGACGTGAAACTCCTGCTCGGAAGCGGCCGCACGACATTGCGACGGACCACGCGCGTGATCTCGGTCAATCACCGCGAGGTCCCGGCAGGCCTGGTCGTCGACGAAGTGCTGGGCTTCCGTCGCTTTACAGAACATGAATTCACGGATCGGTGGCCCGACACCGTCGTGCGCTGCGAACGCTTCCTGAAAGGCGCATACCGGCGCAACGAGGAGAGCTGGCCGATCTTCGACCTATTCGATTTCGTCGAGAGCAACCTGTTTCTGCAGGCGGCGGCCGAATGAGCAAAACCCCCGGCGCCGATGCGACGCGGGGCAACGTACTAACCAGAGTCTGAAGTGCTATGGCCAGAGACACGAATATTGCGAATCTTTTCCGGTCTGTTGCCGCGGCGACCGCCCTGCTGCTGATCGCGGCCGCTGCGCTCATCTGGATGCAGGGATCCGGGAGTCCATCGGGGACGGCAGAACTTGCGGGCTTGTCGCAGGCGATTCCGGCTCAGGCCGACGCGGCGATTCACGGTGCCGACGGAGCGTTTGCGAAGCTCGATACGAGCGTGAAGCGCCTGTCCGGCCTGCGCGCAGACGCCGGTGCCGCGCTGCCGGGATCGTCGGCCCAGTGGCAACGACTCGAATCCGGCGCGGCCACGGTGCTCGGCAAGCGCGCCGACGTCGAAGTCCTCGCACAGGCGGGCGGCAAGATCGCCGCCGAGGCGAAGGCGATCCTGGGATTGAGTGACGCGTTGCTCGACCGTGCCGGATCGTCGGCCGTCATGCAGGAGTTCCAGCGCCGTGCCGACCGGATCAGGAGTTCCGTGGCCGACATCGCGGCACAGCCGGATCCGCCGGCCGCCGCGTCCGCGGTCGCCGAAGATGCAGGATTCCTGCGCTCGGTGGTGAACGCGCTCGGCGGCCAGAAGAGCGACCTCGATGTACGGCCGCTGGGCAGTGCCGACCGCGAGGCCGTGCTCGTGCCGATCCAGAGCCATCTCACGGAACTCGAGGCCCAGCTCGAGCGCGTGAAAGGCAGCGCCGGTCAGGTCGGCGGGCTCGGCGGAGCGTACGATGCGATCGCCGACAGCGCGGGCAAACTCGGGGAGGCTTTCGCGGGTTCCGCATCGTCTGGTGTCCTGCCCGGGTTCCTGCAGGCAGCCTGGATACCGCTGGGCCTCATCGGCCTGGCGCTGGTCTTCGTGCTGGTGCTGTTCTCGCTCAACGCCAAGTCGTCGACGTTCGAAGCCATGGCCAAGGAACAGGCGGGCCAGAACGAACGCAACCAACAGGCGATCCTGCGCCTGCTGGACGAGATGGGAAGCCTCGCCGACGGCGACCTGACCGTCGAGGCCACGGTAACCGAGGACATCACGGGCACCATCGCCGACTCCTTCAACTATGCGATCGAGGAGCTTCGCAAACTCGTGGCCACGGTCAACGAGACGGCGATCATGGTCGACTCCGCCGCGAAGCAGACGGAGAGCACGGCCTCGCACATGGCGAAGGCTGCCGAGAATCAGGGCCGCGAGATCAAGGCGGCCACCGAGTCGATCGTCTCGATGGCGGCGTCGATCGAGGAGGTGTCGGGCAACGCGGAGCGCTCCTCCGACGTCGCGCGGCATTCGGTCGAGGTGGCGCACAAGGGCGGCGCGGCGGTACGGCGTACCATCGACGGCATGAACGCCATCCGCGAGACGATCCAGGACACCTCGAAACGCATCAAGCGTCTCGGCGAGAGTTCGCAGGAGATCGGTAATATCATCGAACTCATCAACGATATCGCCGAACAGACGAACATCCTTGCCCTGAACGCGTCGATCCAGGCTTCCATGGCCGGCGAGGCGGGCCGGGGATTCGCTGTCGTCGCGGACGAGGTGCAGCGGCTCGCCGAACGGTCGACGAATGCGACCAAGCAGATCGAAGTCCTGGTGCGCACCATCCAGGCGGATACGAAGGAAGCCGTGGTGTCCATGGAGCGCAGCACGACCGACGTGGTCGGCGGAGCGTTGCTCGCGGAAAACGCCGGCGCGGCGCTCGACGAGATCGAGCAGGTCTCGAACCAGATCGCCAGCCTGGTGCAGAACATCTCCAGTTCGGCGCGCCAGCAAGCGGGTTCGGCCGCGGACGTGTCGCGCAGGACGACGCGTCTGCGCGAGATCAGCGAACAGACGGGCAAGGCGACGACCGCGACTGCGGCGGCAGTCTCGAAGCTGTCGGAGCTGGCTTCGCAGCTCAGGAAGACGGTCGCCGGCTTCACTCTGCCGGGCGACGCGCTGAAGGCGCGGACCCTGGCGGCAAGTTCCCCGAACGTGCTCAAACAGACAGGCAAGCGGGCGCGGACGGGCTGAGGCGGCGCCCACGAGGATTCGGATGGCCTGATGACGAGCAACACCGGCATACAGGAAAAGATCGTCGACGAACCGGCTGGCGGCGCGACCGCGAGCGGGCTCGTGATCATCAGCGAAGAGCTGATGGAGACGCTGCGCAACGCGCACCTCGCACTCGAGGACTGCGTCGACGGGCGCGGCGGATCCGCCGCGCTCGTGCGCGCCGCCGAACTTTTGCACCAGGCGCGCGGCGCGCTGCAGATCACGGAGACCTACGGGGCGGCGCTGCTGGCAGAGGAGATGGAACTCGGCTGCCGCTACCTCGCCCGCCTGCAGGCTGGCAAGGGTCGCGCGGACGGCCTCGATGCGTTGACGCGCGCGATGGTGCAGCTGCCGACCTACATCGAAAGGTTGCTTGGCGGCGGACGCGACATCGCGCTCGTGCTGCTGCCGATGCTGAACGATCTGCGTGCCGCGCGCGGCGAGCCGCTGCTTTCCGAAGGCACGCTGTTGTTGCTCAACCTGTCGCCCAGCAGGGCGGCAAAGCGCGCCGAGAAACGCAGCGGATCCGGCGAGGATCCGGTGGCAGTCGCCCGCATGCTGCGGCCCAAATTCCAGCTCGCGCTGCTCGGCTGGATCCAGGGCGGCAACGCGAAAGGCCACCTGCAGACGCTGCGCAACGTCACCGACCACCTGGAGAAATCGGCGACGCGCGACGACATGCACCAGTTGTGGTGGGTGGTCGGCGGCGTGCTGGAAGCGCTGCAGGAAGGCGGACTCGAGACCTCGGTGGCGCTGAAACGCCTGCTCGGGCAGACCGATCGCAGGATCAAGCGGATCATCGACGAGGGCGTCGAATCCTTCGACCGCGAGCCGGTCGACGATCTCCTCAACAATCTCCTCTATTACGTCGCGCGTTCGAGTACGACGGGGCCGCGCATCGGCGAGATCCGCAGCGCATTCAACCTCTCGGAGCTGCTGCCCGGCGACGAACAGGTCCAGCACGCCCGCGAAGCGCTGTCGGCGCCGAGCATCAAGCTCATGGAGACGGTCGCTCAGGCGATCAGGGAGGACCTCGCCCGCGTCAAGGACGTTCTCGACATCTTCGTGCGCACGGGCATGAACAAGTCGTCGGAACTCGTTCCGCAGCTCGAATTGCTGAAGAAGATCAGCGACACGCTGGGCGTTTTGGGACTCGGTGAGCTGCGCGGCGACATCGACGGCGAGATCGACCGCCTGAAGTCGGTGGTCGAGCGCGGCGGCAAGGCTTCTGACCAGATCATACTGGACATCGCCTCGACGCTGCTGCGCGTCGAGGACCGTCTCGATCAGCAACTCAAGCGGCTCATCGTGCCGACCGAGTCCGCCACGGGTCCGCCCGCCGTGGAACTGCCGCCGCAGGAAGCGGCCGATTACCAGCAGGTCGCCGAGTCGGTGATGCGCGAATGCATCATCAATCTCGCGCGCATCAAGGAGACCGTCAGCCAGAGCCTCGTCAGCCAGGGCCCATCGCAGGGCCTGGACAGCGTGCCCTCCCTGGTGCGGGGCATCAAGGCCGGCTTGATGATGCTCAACAAGACGCGCGCGATGGAAGTCGTGGATCGCATCGGGCACCTGATCACGCTGACGCTCGCCGGCGGCGGACCCGGGCGTCTGTCGCAGAAGGAGACGGACCGGCTCGCCGATGCGATTGTCAGCATCGAATACTACATGGAGACCGTGAAGGCCGGTCGCAGCGAACCGTGGTACATGCTGGATAATGCCGAAGCCTGTCTTACCGTGTTGCGGGACGTCGAGCGCCGGCTGGCGATGGAAGCGAAGGAGGAGCCGCGAGCCGCACAGACGATGCGGATCAATGCCGCCGAGATCGCGGCGCAGGCCGCGGAGGCCGCCACGGCCGAGCAGGCGCAGCAGCAAGCCACCGAAGTGATGCCGTTGCCCGTCGTTGCGCCGGATGCAGAACACCTCGATCCCGAACTGCTGGAACTCTTCATCGAAGAAGCGAAGGAAGAGGTCGCCTCGATCAAGCGCCGCTTGCCGGCCTGGCAGGATTCACCGGACGACATGGAAGCGCTGATCACGATCCGGCGCTCGTTCCATACGCTCAAGGGCAGTGGACGCATGGTCGGCGCGGAGCGCATCGGCGAGTTCTGCTGGAGCGTGGAGAACCTGCTGAACCGCCTGATCAATCGCACGCTCGTGCGTACCCCGCCGATGGTCGACTTCATCGCCGAGGCTGCCGCCGCCGTGCCGGAGCTGGTCGAGCAACTCGAGGTCGGCAGCGATCCTTCCGCCGATATCGCGTTGCTGATCGCAAAGGCGAATGCGTTTGCCGACGGCGATCCGAATGCTCCCGTCCTTGCGAGCTCGAAGCCGCAGGCGTCCGCGCCGGCGGAGGAGCCGGCACTCGAGATGGACCCGGTACTGCTGGATATCTTCGCGAAGGAGACCGCCGGGCACCTCAAGGTCATCACCGACTATCTCGCCGCCTGCGAAGGTCACCGGCCGCCGTTCGACGTCACGGACAAGTTGCATCGCGCGTGTCATACGCTGCACGGCAGCGCCAACATGGCCAACGTCGAGCGCGGCGTGGCCGTCGCCGGCGCTCTGAATCGCTTCGTGCGTCGCGTCTACGATTACAAGGTGGGGTTCCAGAAATCCGGCCTCGACGCGCTGAAGGCGGCCGCGCGCGCCATCGCGACGATCGTCCGGGACATCAATCAACCCGAGCGGAGCCGGGCGGATTACACCGCTCTGATCGAGCACATCAAGCGCCTCACCGACGCGGTGCAGCCGGAAGGCACGGTCGCGGAAATTGAGATCAAGGTGCAGCGCGCACCGTCGCCGGCGGCCGGGAAGCCGGCCGCGGCACCGGCGGCGCCGGAGCCGGCCGAAGAGCCGGAAGCGGAAGAGGTCGCCGAGTACGATGCAGAAATCGCGGCGATCTTCACCGAGGAATCGGCGGAACTGCTCGAAGCGGCGGACAAGGCGCTGATCGACTGGACCGGCAATAAGGAATCCCGGCAGTCGATGGAAGAACTCAAGCGGCATCTGCACACGCTCAAGGGCGGTGCCCGGATGGCCGGCATCACGGCGATGGGCAACCTGAGCCACGAACTCGAGACACTGCTCATCGCGGTCGACGACGGACGCGTGAAGGCGACGCCGTCGGTCGACGAGCTGCTGCAACAGAGCGTCGATGAGCTGCACAGGATGCGCGATGCGGTCATTGCCGGCAAAGCGGTGCCGGCGGCAGCCGAACTGGAACACCGCATCCAGCAGGCGAATGCCGGGTTCGAATTCGCCAGCGACGCCGAGGTCGAGGCGACGCCGCCGCCCGCCGAGGACATCGAGGCGGCGACGCCGGCCCAGTTCACGATCGAGCCCGAAGATACGGTCAGCATGGTCATCGTCAACACGCCGCTCGCCGACGAACTCGCACAGATTCCGCGGCATGAGAAGACGGCGGCGCCTGCCGAACCGCCGCCCCCTGCCAAGGAGCCGCCGGCCGCGCCCGAACTCCCGACGCCGCCTGCGCCGCCGCCCGAACAGCCGCCCGTCGCGAAGGCGCCGCCGCCGGCCGCGCAAGAACCGCCGCCGCCGGCGCCGGTGGAGCAGAAATCCGCCGCGGTGCGCCAGCTGCGCCCCGAGCAGCGGCCGGAGCAGCGCCAGGAGTTCGCGCGTATCGATGCGGATCTCCTCGAGGACCTGCTGAACGCAGCCGGCGAGATCAGCATCTACCACTCACGCCTCAGCCAGCAGGTGAGTTCGGTCGAATTCCATGTCGAGGAGCTGGAGCAGACCATTGCCCGACTGCGGGAGCAGCTCCGCAAACTCGAGATCGAGACCGAGGCGCAGATCATGCACGGCCACCAGGACACGCTGGTCGCCCGGGACTTCGATCCGCTCGAACTCGATCGCTATTCGAACATCCAGCAGCTGTCGCGGGCGCTGGCCGAGTCGGCGAACGATCTCGTCAGCCTGAAAGACCTGCTGCAGACACTGACCACGGAAGCCGAGGGCCTGCTCGTCCAGCAATCGCGAGTGACGGCCGAACTGCAGGACGGCCTGATGCGGACCCGCATGGTGCCGTTCGAGCGCCACGTGCCGCGCCTGACGCGTCTCGTACGGCAGGTGGCCCAGGAGTCCGGCAAGCGGGCCGAGCTGGCCGTCGAGGGCGCCTCGGGCGAACTCGACCGGCAGGTGCTGGACAAGATGCTGCCGCCGTTCGAGCACATGCTGCGCAACGCCGTCGTGCACGGCATCGAGTCGCCGGAACAACGCGGCAAGGCCGGCAAGCCGGCGACCGGGCGCATCACGATCCGGCTGCATCGCGAAGGCACCGAGATGGTTATCGACGTGGCCGACGACGGCAGGGGTCTGGACGTCGACGCGATCCGGCGCAAGGCCTACGAACTGGAGATGTTGAGGCCGGACAGCAACGTCACCGACGAAGAGATCATGGAGCTGATCCTGACGCCGGGCTTCACGACGGCCGGCAAAGTGACTCAGGCCGCGGGACGCGGCGTCGGCATGGACGTCGTCGCCAACGAAGTCAAGAAACTCGGCGGCTCATTGCGCATCTCGTCGGTGACCGGGCAGGGCAGCAACTTCACGGTTCGCTTGCCGTTCACGCTCGCGATCACCCAGGCCCTGATCGTACGCACGGGCGAGGAGATCTACGCATTGCCGTTACCGTCCGTCGAAGGCGTCGCGCGCATCCCGCGCACCGAGCTGGAGACACTGCTGAGTCAGAGCGAGCCGAGCTATCAATACGGCGAGCAGACCTACCGGTTCCGCCACCTCGGCATGTACCTCGGCGGGCAGGCGGCACAGTTGCCGGCAGACGAACCCTTCGTGCCGGTCATCCTGGTCAGGGCCGGCGACTATTCGGCGGCGCTGCTCACGGACGAGATGATCGCGAGCCGCGAGATCGTCGTGAAGACCATCGGCCCGCAGCTCGCCAGCATCCGCGGCATTTCCGGTGCCACGATCCTCGGCGACGGCCGCATCGTGCTGATCCTCGACATCGCGGCACTCGTGCGTGGCGGTGCGCCGGTCGTGGAACTCAAGAAGGCGGCGCCGACGCCGACCGACGACCGGCCGCTTGCCCTCGTCGTCGACGATTCGATCACGGTCCGGCGCGTGACCGAGCGCTTCCTGCAGCGAAACGGCATGCGCGTCGTGACGGCGAAGGACGGCCTCGACGCGATCAGCGTTCTCGCCGACCACAAGCCCGACATCATCCTGCTGGACATCGAGATGCCGAGGATGGACGGCTACGAATTCGCGTCGCACGTGCGCAACGACGATCGCGTCGCGGACGTGCCGATCATCATGGTGACCTCGCGTGTCGGCGACAAGCATCGTGCACGCGCCATCGAACTCGGCGTCAACGACTACCTCGGCAAGCCGTACCAGGACTCGCAGCTCCTCGAGGCGATCGGCCGTCTGCTGGAGGAGCGGGGGATCGCGCTGACATGAGCGAGACCGAGTCCGAACTCTACAGCCTGCTCGTCCCGCTCGCGGAGGATCGCCTGATCGTGCCGCGCGCCTGTGTCGCCGAGGTCGTGCGATTCTCGACGCCGGAGAAGGAGGCCGGCGCGCATGACTGGATGCTCGGCGCGGTCAACTGGAACGGCCGCCAGCTGCCCGTCGTGTCTTTCGAGGGGACAATCGGCAAGGCCGTGCCGGTGGCGACCGGCCGCACGCGCATCGTCGTCTTCTACGCGAGCACCGGCCAGCTCAAGACCGGTTTCTTCGGCGTGGTGACGCAGGGATTCCCGCAACTGGTGCGCGTCAACCGGGACGTGCTGAAACTGCACACGACCGACGGCTGGCCGCAGGACGCGCCGGTCCTGTGCCGGGTCAAGATGATCAACGAATTCCCGCTGATCCCGAATCTCGAGAAGCTCGAGGCGATGCTCGTCCGCGAGTCGATCCAGGCGTAGGCATATGAGGGAGCGACGCATCGCCGGGCTGCTCATCCTGTGCCTGGGGTGCGTCTCGCTGCAATGCGCGGCAGCGGCCGACACGCCGGATTCCGATGACCCGCCGTATCTCGTCGAATACCGGGCTTATCGACAGGCGGCCCGAGCCGGCGACATCGATGCCGCGGTCCGGCATGCCCGGGCGGCGTGGCAGTCGGCGGAGACGCTGCTGGGCGACGACCGCCATACGGCGACTCTGGCGTTCAATTTCGGGCGCTTGCAGTTATACAGGGATGCTCTCGCCGCGCTGCCGGCGCTACGGCGCGCCGATGAACTCCAGCAATCCGGTATCGCGCAGCTGCCGGCTGCCGAACTCCGGCTGTTCCTCGCGTACGCCGAATACCAGACCAGCGGCAGGACGCGGAGTGATTTGCGGAGCTTCCGGAAATCGCTTGAGGCGAGCTCCGATGAATTGTCGGACGGCAGCATCGATCTCGCCGATATCTGGATCGCGCTGATGACCGAAGATTTTACGGCCGGCCGCTGGGCGGATACCGTCGACAGTGCCGCGCGTGCCGAGGCGGCGCTGCGCGCCGCGGCGCCGGACGATCTGGAAGCCCTCGTCAAAGTCATCCTGGCCGGTGGCGCCGCGAGGCTCCTCCTGCCGCGCTGGACGGAGAAGCAGATCCTCGCTGCCCATCACGAGTTCGAGCGGGCGCAGCGCCTGTTCCCGCCGCAGCAGGACATCGAGCACTTCGACCCCTTGCTCGCCCAGGTGCTGGCCTGGGACGCAGCCGCGCTGGCCGTGTACAGGACCCGGTACCACAGCGGTTTTCCGGACGCCGCGGCCGACGACGAGCAACCGATGCCGCCGGTGCTCGAAAACAGCGGACTCTACGATCCCCGTTGCGGCGAGATTGAATGGCAGGCCCGGAAGTCTCCGGAGTATCCCGACGCCGCGAGAAGCGCGGGATACATCGGTGCCGTCATCGTCGGCTACAACCTCGACGAGGACCTCAGGGTGAGCGAACCGAAAGTTCTCGCCGAAGTGCCCGCTCGGAAGTTCGGCCATGCCGCGGCGAGCTCGATGAGCGACTGGCAGGCGGCACCGCCGGCCAGCGACGATCCGGTCTGTCGCCGTAATCTGCTGAGCACGTTCACGTTCGTCATGAACTAGGCACCGTCTCGTGCGGCGTCGCCTTGATCCGGTAAACCTCGGTCCAGGTCTTGCCGTCGTCGAAGGACCATTCCATCTTCCAGTGCCAGCCGTCCGCGGTCGGCGGATAGAAGGTGATTCGGCGCGGCTTGGGTTTCGGGTCCAGCACGTTCATGACGATGCTGCCATCGTCCGCCTGCCTGGCCGTGATGTGCGTCAGGCCGTGCAGCGACTTCGCGGTCCACACGATCTCCCAGCTCGAGGTGTCGGGGTTGTAGGTCCTGAGGTTGGTGCCGAAGCCGCCCTTGTTGGGCAACCAGTAGTCCTGTACGGCAGTGCCGTCGCCGATGCAGCGGAAGATCCAGCGCGCCCCGCTGCCCGGGTTCCAGTGGGTACCGTCGGAGTCGAGCTGCTCGTCCTCGATGTCCCAGTCGCCGATGTAGCGACCGAACTGTGCGATCGGCCCTTCCATGCAGGCGGCCCGATCAGCGTACTCGGGTGTGGGTTCCGCGGCGATCGCCGCGCCGGCAAGCAACACGGCCGGAACCAGTCCGGCGAAAGTCAACGTCATGTTCTCCCCCTGGCCCGCAGGCCCTTGCGTTGTCCTTTATCAGAACGCGGCAGGGCGAGTTGGTTCAACGATTGCCGCGAGGTTTGAGGCGCCTCATCCGCCGAGGTCGCCCCACAGCGACTGCGCGACAGCGAGTGCCGCCAGGGCCGCCGTCTCGGTGCGCAGGATGCGCGGGCCGAGCGACACAGCGCGGAATCCCGCGGCGGCGGCGGCGGCGTATTCGGCGTCGCTGAAGCCGCCCTCCGGCCCGATTAGCAGGCAGAGCTTGGTGACGGGGGCCGGGACTGCGGCGAGCGGCAGGTCTGCCCCGGGCCGCAGGATCAGGTCGACATCGGCCCGGCGGGTCATGGCGCCGAACCAGGCGTCCAGCGCTACCGGCTCATCGATGAGGGGCGGCCTGACCCGGCCGGACTGTTCGCAAGCGCTGGTGGCGATACTCTGCCAGTGCGCGCGGCGGCTGTCCGCCCGGCGCGAATCGAGACGCACAACGCCGTGCCTGGTCATGACCGGCGTAATGCGTTTCACGCCGAGTTCGGTCGCTTTCTGTACAACGAAGTCCATGCGATCGCCGCGGCCGATGCCCTGCACGAGCTGGGTGTGGAGCACGGACTCGGTATGTGTCTCGTTGCGCGTCCCGATCGCGAGTTCGGCCGAGTCCTTGCCGACCCTCTCGACGACGGCATCGAACTCCGTGCCCGACCCGTCGAACAGGATCAGCGTGTCGCCCTTGCGCAGCCTGAGGACCCGGCCGACATAGTGCGCCTGCGCTGCGCCGAGCGTCACGCGTCGGCCGCTGGCGAGTTCGTCGTCGACGTGGAGTCGGGTAACGGGCATAAGCTGGGCTCGTTCCGGTGTCGGCCGTTGACAGTCAACGGCCGCAGCCATGACTATCGTCCTTCTTCCGGACAGGGGCAACCGATGCACGACAGTACGATTAGCGTCGACATTGCGACCGGTCTCATGGCGCCGGCCCGCCAGTGCCCGAGCCCGAATCAGGACGCGCGGCCGGCCGGCGCGGAACCGGAGCTGCTGGTCCTGCACGGCATCAGCCTGCCGCCGGGCAGTTTCGGCGGACCCGGGATCGAACGCCTGTTCACGAATACCCTCGACTGGGACAGCCACGAGTATTTCGGGACGATCCGGGGCCTCGAGGTGTCGGCACATCTGCTGATCCGCAGGGACGGCGAACTCGTCCAGTTCGTGCCGTTTACCAGCCGTGCCTGGCACGCGGGCGAGTCCGAGTTCCGTGGCGCCTCTCGCTGCAATGACTTTTCGATCGGCATCGAACTGGAGGGAGAGGACGAGACGCCTTACACGGATGCGCAGTACGAGGTCCTGATCGAGGTCGTGGCCGCACTGCTGGATTCGTACGATGGTCTTTCGGTACGCCGGATTGCGGCCCATTCCGACCTTGCGGTGGGCCGCAAAACGGACCCGGGCCCTGCTTTCGACTGGCTTCGATTGTATGATGGACTCGACGCCCGGTCGGTTCATCCGGACGAGCCGGTGCCGGGCACACGGGCGACCTGAAAACGATGAATCTGATTGCACTCCTGATCGGCCTGGTCGTGGAGCGGCTTGCGACGCAGTTGTTCCACCTCCGGCGCCTGCGCTGGCTGGATCGCGTGATCGACCGGGGCTTCTCACTGGCGGCGAGCCTCGCAAACTGGCCGGCGCTCATCCCGGTGCTCATGATCGCGGTCGCGCTGGTGCTGCCGGTCTTCGCCGTCATGGTCGTCCTCGGTGACTCCTTGCTGGGTTTCCCCTACCTGATTCTCGCGATCGTCGTCCTGTTCTTCTCGCTCGGTCCGCAGGATATCGGCGAAGACGTCGACGAGTACTGCAAGGCCGTCGAAAGCGACGACGAGGAGCACATCCGTCACACGGCGAAGAACATCCTGGAGACGGAAGTGCCCGACGGCGATCTCGATCGCATACATCGCGTCGAGGAAGGCGTTTGTATACAGGCGAACAATCGCCTGTTCGCGGTGATCTTCTGGTTCGTCGTGCTCGGGCCTTTCGGTGCGTGGGCCTATCGCGCCACCGACCTGATCCGGCGCCGCGCCGTTTTCGCGGCGGCGCGCGACGAGGAGTCCGATGGTGTAACCGATCGCAATCGAACGGCGGCCGTCACGCTGCATGGCTGGCTGGCGTGGATCCCCGCAAGGCTGACGGCCGTCGGTTACGCCGCTGCCGGGAATTTCGATACCGCCATCGGCGCGTGGCGTGCACCGACCGAACAGAAAGCCGAGTCGCTGTCGGAACGCAACGAACACCTCCTCGCGAGGGTCGGCATCGCCGCGCTGGCGCTGCAGGACGAGGACGACGAGGAACTCGGCGCCCGGGCGATCCGCGGTGCGACCGCCGCCAACCGCCTCGTGTTCCGGCTGCTCCTGATCTGGGCCGTCGTTATCGCCGCGATGACGCTGTACGGCTGGACGCGGTGAGGGCAGGCTGCGCGCTCGCGCTGCTGGCCTTCCTCGCCTGCGCCTGCGCCTGCTCCGCTCCGCCCGAGCCGCCTCCCGGAACGACGACTTACTCCCGGGTCGTGACGCTCGCACCGAACCTGACCGAGCTCGTGTTCGCCGCCGGCGCCGGCGACACACTCGTCGGTGTGAGCGCGTACTCCGATTATCCGCCGGCCGCCGCAAGACTCCCCGCGGTCGGCGATGCCTTCGCCGTCGACCGCGAACGTCTCGCCACGCTGGAACCGGATCTGCTGTTTGCCTGGGAGAGCGGCACGCCAGTGCACGTCGTCGACGAACTGCGTCGCGGAGGTTATCGCGTCGAGACGATACGCACGCGCAGCCTCGAAGATGTGGCCCGCGCGCTGCGCCGCATCGGCGAGCTGACCGACCACGCGGATACGGCGGACCGCGCCGCGGATGCGTACGACGCCGAACTCGCCGCGATCGCAGATCAGTACGCCGATCGCGAGCCGATACGCGTCTTCTACCAGGTGTCCGCGCGACCGCTGTACACCGTCAATGGCAAGCATTACGTCAGTGAACTGATCCGGCTGTGCGGCGGTCGCAACGTGTTCGCCGATCTCGGCGAACTCGCGCCGGCCGTCGACGTGGAAGCCGTCGTCGCCCGCGACCCCGAAGCGATACTCGCGAGTTCCGACGCAGGCGAGGACGCCTTCGCGCAATGGGCGCGCTGGCCCGAACTCGCCGCGAACCGCTATGACAACCATTTCCTGATGCCGGCCGACGAGATCGGCCGTGCCACGCCGCGCCTCGCCGCCGCCGCTCGCGCCGTCTGCGAAGCCCTCGACACCGCCCGCGCCCACCGCGCCGATCGCGGCTGAAGCCGTCGTGCGTGGCTAGCGATCCCGGTCCCAGAGCACCTCGGTGCCGCCCTCGGCGCGGGCGAGGACGCGGGCGATGACGAACAGCAGGTCCGAGAGTCGGTTCAGGTACGTGATGACCTCGGGCCGGACGGTCTCTTGCCTGGCCAGCGCGATCGTCGTGCGCTCGGCCCGGCGTACAATGCAGCGCGCGAGGTGACAGCGCGCGGCGGCTTCGCCGCCGCCCGGCAATATGAATTCGGCGAGCGCCGGCAAATCGGCGTTGAATGCGTCCAGCCGGGACTCGAGCCGCTCGACGAAGCCGGAGTCGATCGCGGCGTGGCCGGGGATACAGAGTTCGCCGCCGAGCTCGAACAGGTCGTGCTGCACCTCGGTCAGCGCGATGCGGACGGTATCGGGCACGGACGGGGAGGCCAGCACGAGGCCGATGGCGCTGTTGGCCTCGTCGACGGTGCCGTACGCATGGACGCGCGGGCTGTCCTTCGGTACGCGCGTGCCGTCGCCGAGTCCGGTCGTACCGTCGTCGCCGGTGCGCGTGTAGATCTTGCTCAGTCGTTTTCCCATCTCAGTCCCGGCGGTATCTTAACTCGACGTAGGCACCGCGTCCGGGCATGCGGAACCCGTCGGCCGTCTGGTAGTCCGTGTCGAACAGGTTCTCGATGCGGGCATTGAAGGTGAAGTCACGGCCGATGGGCAGCTCGGCTGTCAGGTCGACGAGGGCGTAGCCGGGCAGGCGGACGTTACCGAGGTCGACCCGATCGCCGCTCGCCAGGACGGCGATGCCGAACCGGTTGCGGCCGGCGTCGACTGTCCAGGACAAGGTCCCGCTCCGTTCGGCGCGGCGCAGCAGGCGCTCCCCCGTCGTGGCGTTGTCGGCGCGCTGCCTGACGAGCTTGGCGTGGACCGCGAAATTGTCGCCGCGATAGTCGTAGCCGAGTTGGGCGCCGCGGATCCGGGTGCGCTCGACATTCTCGAGCAGGAAAGACTGAAAATCGAACTCGATCAGGTCGTCGATGTCGTTCGCGTACAGTTCGAAATCGACGCTGTGACCGTTCGGAGATGCGTAGCGCAGGCCGAGCTGTGCCTCGTCGGCGACCTCCGGAGAGAGGTCGGGATTGCCGCCGAAACCGAACCGGTCCGTTGCGTCCGGCGCGCGAAACGCGTGACCCAGGCCTGCGTTCAGGGTCCAGGCGGCGCCGATATCCAACGCGTATTCGGCATTCCAGGTCGTGTGCCGGCCGAAGGTCTCATGGTCGGTCACGCGCAGCGCGAGGAAGGCGCGCTGCGGGCCGCGCGACCACTGGTCCTGAAGGAAGGCGGCCCGGATCCTGGTGGGTTCGTCGAAGCCGCTGCCGAACGACAGTGTCGATGCGTCCTCGTCGACGCCGTAGAGACCGGCCGTCAACACGTGGCTGGACATCGCATAGCTGTACTGCCAGTCGATGCTCGTGCGTTCGGACCGGACGAAGTCGTCGCTCTGATTCTGGCGGATATCGTCCAGCATGTGAGACAGCACGAGACGGCTGCTGCCGTGCGCCGACAGGCGGCCGTTCCACTCGAGTGCCGTCGTCGCGTTGTGATAATCCTGGTCCACGGGCGTCAGGAAAAAATCCAGGTATTCGACGTTGCCGCGCGCCTCCCAGTGATGGAGGATCAGGTCCCCGTCGCCGACGGGATGCGAGGCGTACAGGCTCGCCGACAGGTTGTCGTAGCCGCGGGTGAGGTCGGAATCCGTGCGCGGCGGGAAGCCGTCCGTGGACTGGCCGTTGAGCGTGATGCCGAATTCGCCGAGAGAGCCCCGATCGCCGGCCGACAAGAAAGCGGAGCGCGTGTTGTCGCTGCCCATCCCGATTCCCGTCTCGACATAGCCGTCTTCCGGTCGGCGCGTGATGACATTGATCACGCCGCCGATCGCATCGGTGCCGAACAGCGCCGAGCGAGCACCCTTGACGACCTCGATGCGTTCGATCAGTTCCGGGGCGATGTTCTGGATCGGCGCGCCGCCCACGGTGCCCGGGTTGATCCGCACGCCATCGACCAGTACGAGCGTGTGATTGCTTTCGGTGCCACGCAGGAACAGGGAGGTGGCCTGCCCCGGGCCGCCGTTGCGGCCGAGGTCGACGCCGGCCTGGAAACGCAGCAGGTCCGCGAGGTCGTTGGCCAGTGACAGTTCGATGTCGTCCCGCGTGATGACGGTCACGGGCACGGTCGCGTCCGAGAGGGGGATCTCGGTTCGCGTCGCGGTGACAACGAGGGTTTCGTGAGGTGTGCTGCGAGGCGTGTTCTGCGTCGTTTCGTTCTTCGTCGGCCGATCCGCGGCATGGACCAAAGACGAGAGTGACAGGACGATGAGTGCCGCCGGGAATCGGAAGCTGTACATGTTGGCTCTCCTGTGCGTGCCGCCCGCACGCGTTCTTTTTCGTTGAGTCCACGGTCTGGAGAGTCTGGCCGGACGGCCCGTGCGGCACGCCCGCTATGCGCCCTCCGCGCCGATAGCGTGTTCACGAGGCCGGTCTCCGGGCTGACGAGCGGACTTGCGTCCTTGCCGTAGCGCCTTCCCGCGAGCGCAGGTCTTGCGTTTCGCAGTGGCTCCGGCCGTTGGTTCCAGACCGGGGGCTACGGTTTGACTCGATCACCGTTGCGGGGGCAGCGCCGGATTTGTCGTGAGCCGTCCTGAACTCACGCCGCACCGGCTTCCCGTTCACCCGATCCTGCCGAATCGGGCTCACCTGGTGAGCTTGGTACCATAGGTGCGCCCGCAGGACGCTGTCAAGCGATGCAGGGCCCGCTTGTGTCTGCACGGTCGAGCCGCCATAGTTGCGCCGGTTGTTTCCCGTACCCGGACCGGATTAATGACGACAGAGCCTGGCCCATCGGCGGCCCTGGCTGCCGCGAAAGAAGCAGCCGAAGCCGCCGCGCGGATCAGCCGCAAGTACTATGCGGGCAACTTCACGGTGCGCACGAAGGCGGATCGCACGCCCGTCACGCAGGCCGACGTCGAATGCGAGCAGGCGATCCGGGACATCATCGGCCGGCGGTTTCCGGATCACGGATTCTACGGCGAGGAGACCGGGCGCACGCGAGGCGATGCCGACTACCTGTGGCTCGTCGATCCGATCGACGGGACCAAGGGATTCATCCGGCAGTATCCGTTCTTTTCGACGCAGATCGCGCTGATGCACGAGGGACGCATCGTGCTCGGCGTGTCGAGCGGCACGATGATGGATGAACTCGCCTGGGCGGAGGAGGGCCGCGGCGCCTGGCTGAACGGCGTGCGGCTCGCGGTCAGCGATGTCGCCGACCCGGATGCGGCGGCCGTCTCCACCGGCAACCTCAGGTCGCTGGCGAAGTCCGGCGGCTGGGCGGGCCTCGGGGAGATCGTGGCGCGCGCAGACCGGATCCGCGGTTACGGCGATTTCTATCACTATCATTTGCTTGCGGCGGGGAAGATCGAGGCCGTCATCGAATCCGACGTCAACATCCTCGATATCGCGGCGTTGTCGCTGATCGTGACCGAGGCAGGCGGCGTGTTTACCGATCTGAACGGCGACGCGATCGGACTCGGGACGCGCTCCGTGCTCGCCACGAACGCGGCGCTGCATGCGCAGTACCTGGAGTCCTTACGGGGCTGGGTGGTCTGACACTGCGACGAACAGATCGCGCGAACGCCAGCGGACCGTCTCCATCGTCGTCGCATACAACTCGCCGAGCGAACCCACGTCCAGCACGTCGGCGCTTGCGCCGAGGCGCCAGCGGCCGTCGCCGTGGAGCAGCAGGCAACGGTCGGCAAAGCGGGCCGCGAAGTTGACGTCGTGCAGGCTCACGAGGACTGCCGCGCCCTGTTCGTCGGCCGCGCGGCGGAACACCGCGAGTGCGTCGAGCTGGTGCTGCGGGTCGAGGTGATTGGTCGGTTCGTCGAGCAGGTAGAGCGAAGGTCTTTGTGCGAGCACCTGCGCGATCGCGAGCCGGCGGCGCTCACCGCCCGACAAGGTCAGCACGTCGCGCGCGGCGAGCGAAGTGAGGCTCATCGTCTCGAGCGCCGCGCGGGCGATCTCACGATCCCGCGCCGATTCCCACCGCATGAGCCCGATGTGCGGATGGCGGCCTGTCAGCGCGGTGTCGAGCACGGTCGCGGGAAACACGTCGTCGGTCGTCTGGGGCAGGAACGCGAGCTGTTGCGCAGTCCGCCGCCGGGAGGCAAGGATGCTCGCGCCGCCGAGTGTCACGCGGCCGCTTGCCGCCGGTCGCAAGCCGGCCAGCGTCAGCAGCGTCAGTGACTTGCCGCTGCCGTTGCGCCCGAGAACGGCAACGACTTCGCCGGGCGTGAGTTCAAGGTTGAGTTCGTCGACGAGCCGTCGGCCCGGCACGCTCACGGTGAGACCGGTGCAAACCAGGATCGGCGTCGGTTTCGCCAGCATGCCGGTTCAGTCCGTGAGCCTGATCTCGTGCGCCGTGAGCGGGCCGATCACGGCGTACCTGAGGCTGGTCGGGACGACCGCCTCGTCGGCGGTCAATGCGATGCGGCCGCCCATGATCTCCGCCAGCCGTTGCGGATAGAGCGGTTTCCGATCGGGTTCGCCGAGCCCGTCCGGCACGCTGGGCTGACCGTCGGACGGATCGTATTTGTCCGTCGCGCCGAGCGTGTGCAGGAATTCATGCGCGATGATGACGTTGTTGGCGCCCCGGTGGCTGCGACCGGCGCGCGCATTGACGACGCCGACCATGCCCTTCTGCAGGCCCACGGAGTTTTCGAGCAGGAATCCTTCCTGCGGGCGATGATAGCGGACGAACATGCGCACGTCGGGTTCGATCTCGTCCTGTTCGCCGGCCACGTGTGACGCCCACCAGCGCATCCTAAGGGACCAGATCATGACGTCGAGCATGTTGGGTTCGGGATCGACGGCGGGTGGTTGCTCCGTGACGGGACGGCCGAGTTCGACGCGCAATGGGCGGTCCACGGTCTTACCGTAGCGGCTGGCCTCGCGCGCGACGAAGTCCTCGATCGGCGCGAAATCCTCGGTCGTCAGCGAGGCGATGTACTCCGCACTCTCGTCGCTGCCGTCGGCGTTGATCGGGTATATCTTGATCCAGAGGCTGTTGTTCCAGTCCGTGCTGCGACTCTTCGTCAGCCACGCGCTGGCGGCCACGAACAACAGGATGAACAGCAGGATGGTGATGCGGACGGCTTTGAACAACTGACGACAGGCCCTAGAGCTCGGGTGCGCGTCGCGCGCCGGTCGCCTGTTCGAACGCATAGGCCAGCTCGATCAACTGCTTGTCGGACCAGGCAGCGCCGATGAACGAGAGGCCGATCGGCAGCCCGGACACGAAACCCGCGGGGACGGTGATGCTCGGGTAACCCGACACTGCGGCATACGACGAGCTGCCGATCGAGAAGCTGTCGCCGTTCACGTGATCCGTCATCCATGCCGGGCCGTTGCTCACGACGATCAGCGCGTCGAGCCGGTTGTCGGCGAGCGCCGTGTCGAGGGCCTTGCGGGCGATGCCGCGGCTTTGCTCGAGCGCATCGAGGTATTCGGTGTCGGTCAGCGGGCCCTTGTCGAGTGCCTGCAGCATGTATTCCTGCCCGAAGAAGGGCATGACCTGGTCCGCATGAGACTTGTTGAATTCGACGATCCCGGCGAGCGTGCGTATCGGCGCCTTCGACTTTTCGAGGTAGGCATCGAGATCCGCCTTGAATTCGTATAACAACACGACGTCTTCCGCCTGGCCCATGCCCCTGGTGTCGAGGTTGATCGGATCGACGATTTCGGCGCCACCGCCCTGCAGAGCCTTGATGCTCGAGGCCAGGATCGCCTCCACGTCCGGGTTGCTGCCGGCCCCGTAGTAGGAGCGGACGACGCCGATCCGGCGGCCGGCGAGCGCATCGGCCGCGAGGTTCGCGGTGTAGTCGGCGACTGCCCTGGTCGGTGCGTCGGCGGTCGCGGGGTCTTCCGGGTCGGCCCCCGCCATGGCACCGAGCAGTATTGCCGCGTCGCGCACCGATCGCGCCATCGGGCCGGCCGTGTCCTGGCTGTGCGCGATCGGGATGATGCCGCTACGGCTGATCAATCCGAGCGTCGGCTTGATGCCGACGATGCCGTTGACGCCGGAAGGGCAAATGACCGAGCCGTCCGTCTCCGTGCCGACGGCGACGACGGTGAGGTTCGCGGCGACCGCGACGGCGGAGCCGCTCGACGAACCACAGGGATTGCGCGCGGTGTCGTACGGATTCTTCGTTTGGCCGCCGAGGCTGCTCCAGCCGCTCGTCGAATGCGTCGACCGGAAGTTCGCCCATTCACTCAGGTTGGTCTTGCCGAGGATCACCGCGCCGGCATCGCGCAATCGGGCGACCAGGAACGCGTCGCGCGGTGCGATATGGTCCGCGAGCGCGAGCGACCCGGCGGTCGTGTGCATGTGATCGGCCGTGTCGATGTTCGCCTTGAGCAGCACCGGGATGCCGTGCAGCGGGCCGCGCGGACCCTTTTCCCGCCACTCCGCATCCAGGGCCCGGGCAATTTCGCGGGCATCGGGATTGAGCTCGATCACGGAGTCCAGTTGCGGGCCTTGCCGGTCGATCGCGGCGATCCTGTCCAGATACCAGTCGACGAGCTGCTCCGACGTCAGTTCGCCACGCGCGATTCGATCGTGCAGTTCGGGGATCGTCGCCTCGGAATAATCCGGCGCAGGACCGCCGCATGCGGCGAGCAGGAGGCTCAAGACCGCGAGCATGGCCAGTCGCTTCGGCGGTCGCACTGAGGGCAGCAATGTCACCGTGTCACAATTCCGGGGCCGGATCGTAGCCGCATGGTACCGCGAGTCGAGCGGACGCAGCCAAAGAAAAAGCCCCGCGGCGTGAGCGGCGGGGCCAATTTCTCTTTCTTTTTATCAAAAGAGGTAACTGCGAATTCGGTCGGCGGATACAGAACTTTTTTATTGTTGTTGGATCTGGATCTTATTGTTTTTGTAGTTGTTATTCTTCTGGCGTCTAAATCCCGTATGTATCCTATTTGCCGTACCGGCCGCAGCTACACTTCGCTTGGGCAGAATATAAAAAGCAAGACCTGTGCCAAGTGGGTAAATCGAGCCCGGAATTCAGTCTGTTAGCGATTGGTACAGGTTCGGCCGCTGACGGTGTTTCGCTCGCTTGTAAAGAAATTCGACGAAATTGCTGCGCTGCACATGACCCGATTCCCAAACAAGCCGGTCCAAACGGCTGAAAACCGGATATTTTTGCGGGGGTTCCGTGAGGCCAGGCGGCCCGTAGTCCGTCGCCGACTCAATGCATTATGTAAAATATCCTGCTTGTGTGACATCCGGCCCGCCACCGTAACCAGACTGTTAAATTATTCGACATTCCCGGCCGCCTTTGCGCGCTCGATCAGGCCGATGGCGCTGAAGAAGCGGCCGTTGCGAACGACCCCGACGACCCTGGCCGCGTCGTCGACGTCGGCCAGCGGATCGCCGTCGACGATCACCAGGTCGGCGCACGCCCCGGGCGCAATCCGGCCGAGCTTGGCCGCGACGCCGAGTGCGGCCGCCGCGTTCTCGCCTGCCGCCTCGAGCGCGGCCGCCGGATGCGATCCGGCGGCGACCATGGCCCGCAGCTCGGCCTGCTGGGCGATGCCGGGCGGCAGCCCGTTGGGCGCACTCGCCAGCACGAGGGAGCCGGCCGGCAGCGTCAGCCCCGCGAGCTCGGTGTAGCGACGGATCGCCGTGGGGTAACGGCCGAGCAGGGATGCCTGCCGCGACTGCATGAGCTCGGGGAGTCCCGGCGTGCGGGCGTCGGCGAGACCGGAAAACACCGGCATGACATCCGCCCCGGCCGCGATCTGTGCATTCTCGTAGCGGATCCCGCGCGGGCTGGTCGGGCCCTCGCCGGCACCCGGCACCAGCGAGTTCATCGAATCGAGGTCGGGACGCCAGTCGCTGCCCAGCACACGGGGGCCGGGCATGTCCTTGCCCGACCAACGCCGGTTCAGCGCACCGGGATCGGCCAGCGAAGTGACGACGGTCGTCACGCCGTAGGACAGGAGCAAGGGGCCGAGCGACTCCGCGGGCGTCGCTGGCAGGTCGGCCCAGGCATCCACAACACCGGGCAGCACGGTGAGATCGCCCATGTCGACGACGATCGCATCGGCGCGATCGCGGGGTGCCTCGAGTGCGGTAATCGTGGCACCGTCGATCACGATGTCGAGACCCTCGCGATACGTGTCCGACGTGCCATCGAACAGCCGCGCCGCGCGCAGCACGAGGCGGCCGTCCGGCGGGTCCGTTTCGGCCAGTTGCCGCGGCCGCCGCGGCATGCCGCGGCGCTGCGACTCGGGCTCGAGCGTCGCCCGGAACGGGAGTGTCTTCGAGGTCCAGGAATCGAACGGGCGACTGCGGATGACCCCGTTCGCGGTGTACAGGAACTGGCCGCGGTCGCGCCACGCCACCGGTGCGTAGAAGAAGTCCTCGTCCTGCACGAGCGCCCGAACCAGGGGCGGATCCGACAGAATCGCCATCTCCAGTTCGAGGCCGGACCCGGTGTGCTCAAGGAACGTGATCAGGCTGCCGTCGGGACGCCAGGACGGTGCGGCCAGGCGCGCATCCGAGCTCGCGAGCACGACATCGGGCCGGCCCTGCCGGCGCAACATGAGCGACCAGCCGGCGTCGTCGTGATAGATCCAGGCGAGGTCGCGGCCATCGGCAGACCACGCCGCCTCGGTCTCGTCGCCCGGCGTGCTCGTGAGGCGCCACGTCAGGCGGGTCGGAAGATCGAGTTCCCACAGGTCGAAGCCGCTGTCGTTGCGGTCCGACGAATACACGATGCGCTCGCCGGACGGATGCCAGGAGGGATATTCGTCGAAATAGTGGCCGTCGCTGATTTCCGTACTGGAGCCGTCGGCGAACCGATACAGGCGCAGGGCCTCCCGATTCCCCGAGCGTGCCTGGTAGACGATGCTGTTCGCGTCCGGCGACCAGCGCGGCCGCCTGGCAGGCAGCGGCCGCGCCTCGAGCTGGCGAGCCACACCGCCCTTGGCCGGCACCACCCAGATGCGACCGAGCAGGTCGATCGCCAGGCGTCCGTCCGCGGCGACATCGACGGAGAAGTTCGTGCCGCGGGTCAGGGTCACTTGCGCCGACGCAGGCACGGCGGCAGCGAGCACTGCGATGACGGCGAGGATCCGGGACAAACCGTGCACTCAGGGTTGCAGCCGGGTTCCCGACCAGGCCCCGACGCTGAACGTGCCGTCGTCGTTCTTCGTCAGGCTCCGCTCCCATCGTGCGCGGTCGTGGATGCGGTCGGCACCTTCGATCCAGAGTTCGATGCGCTGCGCCCACACGCGGATTCCGCCCCAGTGCGGCGGCCGGGGGATGACCGGCCGGTCCCGCACGGCGATGGATTTCAGGCTGCCCGCGGCGCTTACACCGAGTCGCATTGCCCGCCGCGCCACCTGCGCGATCAGTGCCGAGCGCGATTCAAGCGGGGCGCTCTGGTCGGAGCCCCACGCGCCGAGCTGACTGCCCCAGTCACGGGTGGCGAAGTAGGCGTCGCTCTCCTCGGCCGGGGAGTGGACGGCCCGCCCTTCGATGCGAACCTGGCGACCGAATGCGTCCCAGTGAAAGACGAGCGCGACGTTGTCGTTCGCGTCGAGGTGCCGGACTTTGTCCGACTTGTAGTTCGTATAGAACACGACGTAGCCGGGCTCGGCGACGAAGGATTTGCAGAGCACGACCCGGCCGGCGGGCTGGCCGTCAGCGTCGACGGTCACCGCGGTCATCGAGTTGGGATTGCGACTCACGCCCTCGGCGACGGCCTCGTCGAGCCAGGCCTTGGCCCAGCGCATCGGGTCTCCCGGCAACTCCGCGGGCAGGCGTTTTGCCGTGCAGGGATCGATCACGCCCCACTCCTTCGCTCTGCGATGAGGTCGGTCAGCCGCATACGGCGGTGCCCCCTTCACGGCGCGGATCGGATGCCACGTCGAAACCGCCGGCGCCATCGGCGAGTGCCGCGCCGACGCCGCCGAAATACATGTTGAGTTCCGGGAATTCCGTCACCGGCAGGTCGGTGTCGGGGATGTCGAGCCCGGACTCGGCCATGAGCCGATCTCTGGTGCCCGAAGTGTCGACGTGCAGGCGCGGATGCGAGATCGCGTCGGCCAGCGGCATGCCGAGTTCCAATGCGTTGACGAGTACCTGGTGGATTGCCGAGGTGATGCGGTCGGCGCCGGGTGATCCGATCGCAAGCACGGCATCTGCGCGTCGTGCGATGCTCGGCGCCATGTTGGATGGAAGCCGCGTGCCCGGCGCCCCGGCCGCGCTGCCGTCGCCCATGAGTTCAATCTCGCCGAGGCCGTTGTTGAGCCAGAGCCCGGTACCGGCCGGCATCTCGCCGGAGCCGTAGCCCGACGAGGCGGTGATCGAGCAGGCGAGCCCCGCGTCGTCGACGGCCGAGGTGTGCACCGTCGACGCCGATGTCCAGCGGCCGAGCAAACGCCCGTCGCGGGCCTCGGCGATCAGGCCTTGCGCCGCGAGGCCGGGGTCCGTGCCGGCCTCGAACCGCCGTTGCCGGTAGTCGAGGCAGGCTCGCTGCACCCGAATCAGGCGCTCGAGCGACGCACAGTCCCAGCGCGGCGACGGCAGGTTCGCGCAGGCCAGCAGCATGGCTGCCAGCACCGCGCCGCCGATCGCTGGCGGCGGGTTGGTGGCGATCTGCCAGCCGTGCAACTCGGCAGTCAATGCCGGCCGCTCCACGGCTTCGTACTGTTCAAGATCGGCCCTGGTCAGTGCACCGCCGCCGTCGAGCACGTGATCCGCGATTGCGCCGGCGAGCTCGCCCTCGTAGAACACCCGCGCGCCGCCGGAGGCGATCGCCGCGAGGCTCTCGGCAAGATGCGGCACGACGACGGCTGCGCCCGGCGCAAGCAGCGCACCGCCGGCGTCGTGCAGGGCCCGCCGCGCGTCCGCACTGCGGCCGAAGATAACGGGGTCCGAGTAACACAGGTAATAGTGACAGGCGGCCGGCAACGGGAATCCGTCGTGCGCGGCACGGATCGCCGGCACGAACAGGTCGTGCCAGCCGCACTGGCCGCGACGCTCCCATGCCATCTCGAGCGCCGCCAGCGCGCCGGGGATCGCGACCGAACCCGCGCCGACCCGCGTCGACACGCCGCCGCCGTAATCGAGCGTGACCTCGGTGGTGCCGCTGTCGGGATCGCGCCCGGCGAGGCCGCGACCCGGTACCGCGTGATTGCCGTCGAAGGTCACGGGATCGTCGTCCGGCGCCCAAACCGTGACGTAGGCGCCGCCGGCCAGGGCACAGACACCGGGCTGGGTATTCATCGACATCAGGGCCGCGCCGATCGCACAGTCGACGGCATTGCCGCCGGCCGCGGCAACCTCGCGCGCGGCGTCGGCGGCAAGCTCGGAAGTCGTTGCGACGGCGACCCTGCTCACAGGACTCTCATTGGGCAGGACGGCTCCGGTCTGCCCGCTGCCTCAATAATGTATGACGGACCGGATGCTCTTCCCTTCATGCATGAGGTCGAAGGCCCGGTTGATGTCTTCGAGCGGCATCGTGTAGGTGATGAACTCGTCGATCTTGATGTCCCCGCTCATGTACTGGTCGACCATGCCGGGTAGTTGCGAACGGCCCTTGGTGCCGCCGAATGCCGTGCCGCGCCAGACGCGGCCGGTCACGAGCTGGAAGGGCCGCGTGGAGATCTCCTGGCCCGCTCCGGCGACGCCGACGATCGTCGATTCGCCCCAGCCCTTGTGACAGCACTCGAGCGCCGCGCGCATCAGCTTGACGTTGCCGACACATTCAAATGAGTAATCGACACCGCCGTCGGTCATGTCGACGATGACTTGCTGGATCGGGGCGTCGTGATCCTTCGGGTTGACGGTGTCGGTTGCGCCGAGCTGTGTCGCGAGCTCGAACTTGTCCGGGTTGATATCGACCGCGATGATGCGGCCCGCTTTCGCCATCGTGGCGCCCTGGATCGCGGACAGGCCGACGCCGCCGAGGCCGAACACCGCGACCGTCGTTCCCGGCCGCACTTTCGCGGTGTTCAGGACCGCGCCGATCCCGGTCGTGATGCCGCAGCCGAGCAGGCAGACTTTCTCCAGCGGCGCGTCCTGGCGGACCTTCGCGATGGCGATCTCCGGCAGCACCGTGTATTCGCTGAACGTCGAGGTACCCATGTAGTGATAGACGGTCTTGCCGTCTTTGGAGAACCGGGAGGTGCCGTCGGGCATCAGACCCTTGCCCTGGGTGACCCGGATCGCCTGGCACAGATTGGTCTTGCCGGACGTGCAGAAGCTGCACTCGCCGCATTCGGGCGTGTACAAGGGGATGACGTGGTCGCCGACCTTGACAGACGTGACGCCCTCGCCGATCTCTTCGACGATGGCGCCGCCCTCGTGGCCGAGTACGGCGGGGAACAGGCCCTCGGGGTCTTCGCCGGACAGCGTGAAGGCGTCCGTGTGGCACACGCCGGTCGCGACGTTGCGGATCAGGACCTCGCCCGCCTTCGGGCCGTCGAGTTCGATCGTTTCGATTTCCAGCGGTTTGCCTGCTTCCCAGGCGACTGCGGCACGTGTTTTCATGCGTTCTGGCTCCGCGTTCGGATTGCGATCCGGGCGAGTACCCGGTCACGGTGATATTCGCACGATTGGCCGGCCCCGGACAACGTGACGCGGCTTGCCCCCCGGGAAGGGTCTACTGTAAAAGAACAGTTTCGTGTCAACCGGATCGAAGCGACGCAAACGATGAGCCTCGACGACTTGCGCCAGCAACTCTCGGATGTCGATCGGCGGATCGTCGAGCTGATAGCCGATCGCCAGCGAATCGTCGGCGCGATCGGCCGCGACAAACTGTCGTCCGGCACGGCCACGCGCGACTACGCGCGCGAGAAGGACGTGCTCGACATGGCGCGCGCCCGGGCCGCCGAGCTCGGCGTCGATCCGGAACTGGCCGAAGCGATCCTGGCCGAACTCATCCGCTCCTCGCTCGCCAGCCAGGAGCGCGATCGCGTCATTGCCGAGGGCAGGGGCGATGGGCGCAGCGTGCTGGTGATCGGAGGCGCCGGCAAGATGGGCGGCTGGTTCGCGGAATTCTTCACGTCGCAGGGATTCGCGACGACGATCGCGGACCCCGGCGTCGAGGACGGCCCGGGATGCTTCGCCGACTGGACCGATGCCGGTGTCGACTTCGACGTCATCGTGGTCGCGGCGCCGCTCGCGGTGTCCGGCCGGATCCTCGCGCAACTCGCCGTCCTCAAGCCGCCGGGGCTGGTGTTCGACATCGGCTCCCTGAAGACGCCGCTGCGGGACGGGCTGGCCGAGCTGGCCAGGGTCGGCTGCCGCGTTACGTCGCTGCACCCGATGTTCGGGCCGGATACGCGCCTGCTGTCCGGCCGCCACCTGATCTTCTGCGACGTCGGCTCGGCCGAGGCGACCCGCGATGCCAAGGCCCTGTTCAACTCGACGATGGTCGAACAGCTGGACATGGGACTCGACGATCACGACCGGCTGATCGCCTACGTGCTCGGTCTGTCGCACGCCCTCAACATCGCGTTCTTCACGGCCCTTGCCGAGAGCGGAGAGGCGGCGCCGAAGCTCGCCCGGCTGTCCTCGACCACGTTCGACTCCCAGGTGCTGGTATCCGCCGCCGTCGCCCAGGACAACCCGCATCTGTACTTCGAGATCCAGCATCTGAACCGCTTCGGCCTCGGGCCGCTCGACGCATTGTGCGAAGCGGCGGAACGCATCCGCGAGGTGGTCGCGAAGGGGGACGAGGGCGGCTTCGTCGATCTGATGGAGAAAGGCAGGGCCTACATGGCCCTGCGCGGCTGACGATGCCCGCACGCCAGGAACTTGCCGCCCGGCTGGAGGCGACAGAGGAGGAACTCGCCCGATTGAAGACAGAGGTCGCGCGCAACGAAGACAAGATGCGCCGTTCGCAGGAGCGCGAGCTGCGCCTGTTACAGGCGGAGGATCTGGAGGCGCTGTTCAGGGAAATGCTCGACGGCCTGCGCTCGAGCTACCAACTTCAATACGTCAGTGTCGTGCTCTGCGATCCGGACCACGAGATCCGCCATCTGTTGCTGGCCGCGGGCACGCCTGCCGAGGGTCTCGAGAATCTCGTCGTCGTGGAAGCGCTGACCGGAATGGCGCCGCAGTACGTCGCCCTCGACCGGCCGTGGCTGGGTGCCTTCGCCGCCTGCGATCACCAGCTCCTGTTCCCGGGCGCCGAAGGTCTCGCCAGCGTCGCGCTGATCCCACTGCTGCATCGCCGGCGGCTGTTCGGAAGTATCAATCTCGGCAGCGCGGATGCCGACCGTTTCACGCGCGAGCATGCCACCGATTTCCTCGCGCATCTCGGCGTCATCGCGTCGTTCTCGATCGAGAACGGCGTCAACCGCGCGAGACTCCTGCGCAGCGGTTTCACGGACGTGCTGACCGGATGGCACAACCGCCGTTACCTGCAACTCCGTCTCGCCGAAGAGCTGGCCCGGGCACGCCGTGACCGGACGCACGTCGCGTGCCTGATGCTCGACGTCGATCATTTCAAGCGCATCAACGACAACTTCGGTCACGCGGCCGGGGACACGGTGCTGCGCGAACTCGCCAACCGTATCGATACCGAAGTACGGGCGAGCGATATCTCGGCGCGCTACGGCGGAGAGGAATTCGTGATCCTGTTGCCGAACACGGAGCCGTCCGCGGCCGTCGGCCTCGCCGAACGCATCCGTCGCGCGGTATCGGCGTCGCCCTGTGTGCTGCCGGGCGGATCGTCGGTGACCGTCACCGCCTCGATTGGCATCGCCGGCGTGCTGCCCGAGCCGAACACGAAGGACCTGAAGACGCTCGGCGAAGCGCTGATCGCCCGCGCCGACGTCGCGCTGTATCGCGCCAAGTCGGCCGGTCGCGACCGGATCGCGGTCGACGGAGACTGAGCGTGCGCGCGGCGCTCATCGCCATGACGGCGGTATGTTTCGCGGTGCTGTCAGGCTGCGGCAAAGGGCGGGATGGTGCTAGGCAGACGCCGGTGGTCATTTACGTGGCAAGCACAGACGATGCTTATCTGACAGAACTGGTCAAGGACTACGAATACGAAACTGGCGAGATTGTCACGCTACGGCATGGCATGCCGGAGGCGATCGTTGCGGATCAGATCGCAAAACGGCTCGATCCGCCGGCCGATGTGTTGATAACGCACAGCGTTGCCGATATCCAGCGCGCCGCGACGCAGGGCGCGTTGCGGCCGCTGGCTGCGGCCAGCGTCGAGCCGCCCGTCCCGGCATGGCTGCGCGATCCCGACGGTTTCTGGACGGCGATAAGTTGGCGGGACGCCAACATAATTTTTGACCCGAGAGTCGTGCGCTACGCGGCGGTAACGGGCTATGCGGCACTCGCCGATCCGCATTTTCAGAATCGCGTATGCCTGTCATCGTCGCGCAATTCAGTCAATCGTGCGGTCATCGCGCAACTGATCGCGCAGCAAGGCGTGCGGTCCGCCGAACTCGTCGTGCGGGGCTGGATCGCAAACCTCGAACGCCCCGTGTTCGAGTCCGACGCCGAGGTCCTGGGAGCGATCATGGCAGGAGATTGTGGCATTGGCTTCATTTCAAGCGCGGTGCCGCCGCCGCCGGGCGCCGACGTGGCGGAGACGGTACCCTGGCCCTCCTTCGGTGATGCCTCCGCCGCCGGCATCGGCCGCCATGCCCGAAACCCGGCCGGCGCAGCGGCCTTCATTGAGTATCTGCTGGAACCGGTAGTGCAAGGTCGGTTTACCGCTAGGACGGCCGAGTTTGAAGCGAATCGCCCGGATTTCAATTGGCCGCAAGTAACCGAAGAAGACGACCACCCGGCCACGCTCCTCGCCATCTGGCATACAGAGGATGCCGAGAAGCTGGCCGAACGCGCGCACTACCCCTGAGACCGCAGTTCAGACTGGCCCGCGGCTGCGCCGCACCAGGATCAGGAACAGGGGTACGCCGATCGCCGCCGTCAGGGCACCGACCGGCAGTTGCCGCGGCGCAAGCAGCGTGCGCGCCAGGGTGTCGGCGACCACCAGCAGGCTCGCGCCGGCCAGTGCCGAGGCCGGCACCAGCCAGCGATGGTCGCCGCCGGCACCGAGCCGGACCAGGTGCGGGACGACCAGGCCGATGAAACCGATGACGCCGACGCTGGTGACGGAGATCGCCGTGGCCAACGATGCGGCGGCGAATACGAGTGCGCGAAAACCCGCCACCGGCATGCCGACGATGGCCGCCTGCAGATCGCCGCGCGCGAGCACGTTGAGGTGCCGCGCGGCCAGCGTCGCCGCCGCGACGAGCAGCGCTAGCACGGCCAGCAGCGGCACCGGATCGAATGCAAAACTGAGGTCGCCCATCAGCCAGAACAGCATGCCGCGCAGGTTCCTGTCCGGACTGAGCGCGAGCAACAGGGTCGTCGCAGCCGTAAACCCGGAGGCGAGCACGACGCCGGTCAGCAACAACCGCGACGGCGTCCAGTTGCCGGAGCCGCGGGCGACCGAGAACACCAGCAAGGTCGCCGCGAGTGCGCCGCCGAAGGCGGCGAAGTTCACCACCGTGGCGCCGAAGCCCAGCATCATCACGGCCAGCGCCGCCACGGCGGCGCCGCCCGAGGTACCGAGGATGTAGGGCTCCGCCAGCGGATTGCGCAACAGCACCTGCATCAGGACGCCGGCCACGGCGAGCAGGCCGCCGACGGCAAACGCGGAGAGCGCGCGCGGCAGCCGCAATCCCAGTACCAGCGTCCGTGTCGACTCCGGAGCCGAACCGCGCAGTGCGTCGAGCGACTCGGCGAGGCCGATGTGCGCGCTGCCCGTCACCAGCGCGACGAGGAGTGCGGCCAGGGCGACGGCGCAAAGCGCCGCGAGCACGATTCCGGGATGCCTGTGGGGCAACGCGCGACTCCGTCGGGGATTGGGTCCGTCAACACACTGCAGCGCCGACAATGCCCGTATTTGGTGTAAAGTTAAAGGCAGTTGAGTTTTCGTATCCGCTGCAATGGCGAGCGACTGGATTGACGCAGAGGGGTTCCGCGCCAACGTCGGTATTATCCTGACGAACAGCGCGGGCAAGCTGCTGCTTGCGGGCCGCGCGGGCAGCAAAGGCTGGCAGTTCCCGCAAGGGGGCATGCGCGTCGGCGAAGAACCCGAGGCCGCGATGTATCGAGAGCTTCGCGAAGAGGTCGGCCTGGGCCCCGAAGACGTGGAGCTGCTCGGTACGACGAGCGACTGGCTCCGATACCGGTTGCCGGACAGGTACGTGCGCCGCAACAGCAAGCCGCTGTGCATCGGGCAGAAGCAGCGCTGGTTCATGCTGCGACTGATCTCGCCGACGGAGAATGTCCGCTTCGACCTGGGCGAGGTGCCCGAGTTCGACCGTGTACGCTGGGTCGATTTCTGGCGTCCGGTGAGCGAAGTCATCTATTTCAAGCGCCGGGTCTACGCGCGTGCGCTCCACGAACTCGGTTCCACGGTGTACCCGCAGGCACTGCCGCCGCGCCCGCGTTGGTGGCCGAAACGCTGGCTTGCGACGCTCGACAAGGACAATCGCGACGCCAAACCGTGACGCGCCGCACTTCTCACATCCGGTACCTCCGCGTAACATAACGTCTTTTCGTCGACGGACGCCCTGTTGGCCCGACATTCTCCTCTGCTGCTGCACAGCGGCCCGCGCGTCATCATCACGCGCGTGGCACTGGCCGTCTTCATCGCGGTCCTGTGCTATCTGGTGTTCGAGTTCGGCCGCATCCAGGCCAACTACAACATCATCGACGCGGCGAAGGAACGCAAGGCGTATGAGAACCGGATCGCCGAGCTCAACGGAGAGATCGACTCGTTGAAGGAGGAGGTCGCGAAGCTGCAGACCGATCGCGAGATCGATCACGAATCCTACAAGGAGGTCGAGGCCAGCCTCACCTCGCTGCAATCGAAGATCCAGGAGCAGAACGACGCCATCGCGTTCTACCGGGGCATCGTATCGCCGGAGGACGGCACCGCGGGGCTCCGCGTACAGGACATGAAGCTGACGCGCGGCGCGACCGAGCGTGCTTTCAATGTACGCCTCGTTCTGGTGCAATCCCTGCAGCACGACCGCAAGGTGTCCGGCGACGTCAGCCTCAGCGTCGAGGGCGAGCAGAACGGCGCGACGACCAGCTACGACTACGCCCAGCTCCTGCCCGATACGGGCGACGACAGCTGGCCGTTCTCGTTCCGGTACTTCCAGGATTTCAGCCGGGAGATCGTGCTCCCCGATGGCTTCACGCCGGAGCGCATCAAGATTGAGGTGCACTCGAAGACACGTTCGATCAAGAGTATCGAGAAGAGTTACTCCTGGGCCACGAGTCCGGGCTGACGCAGTATTGACCGCCTGAACGGGCGCGGTGGAGGAACGAATGTTTGGTCGTAGTAAAGGCGGACACAACCGGGTGGACACACTCGTGGGCGCGAACAGCGAGGTGAATGGGGACCTGAGCTTCGAGGGCGGCTGCCATGTGGACGGTACTGTCAAGGGCAACGTCAGCGCCGACCCGGAGAGCAATTCCGCGCTCAGCGTCAGCGAGGACGGCAACATCGAGGGCGGCGTCAGCGTGCCTTATGTCGTCTTGCACGGCATCGTGCGGGGCGACGTCTGCGCGAGCCAGCGCGTGCAACTCGGGCCCACCGCGCGGGTCATAGGTAATGTATATTACAATCTCATCGAGATGGCGATCGGGGCCGAGATCAACGGTAAGCTGGTACACCAGCCCGAGGGTCAGGTGCCGCTGCTCGAGCAGACCAGCCGGCTGGATGCCACCGTCGCCGCCAAGAGTTGACAGGATTCAAGGCTATGCAGACTGACAGACAGGTTACCGATCAGGCCGCGCCGCCGCCGCCCGTGGTCTTCACGGACGCTGCGGCTGCCAAGGTCGGCGAACTGATCCGTGAAGAGGAGAATCCCGAACTGAAGCTGCGGGTGTTCATCTCCGGCGGCGGCTGTTCGGGGTTCCAGTACGGCTTCACCTTCGACGAGAACATCGAGGAAGGCGACAGCCAGGTCGTCAACCAGGGCGTCACGCTTGTGATCGATCCGATGAGCGTCCAGTATCTGATGGGCGCGGAAATCGATTACAAGGAAGACCTGCAGGGTGCGCAGTTCATTATCCGGAACCCGAACGCAACCACAACCTGCGGTTGTGGACAGTCCTTCACGGCCTGATACCACTCGCCAGGTCATCGCCGGGGTCGACCTCGGTTCCAACAGTTTCCACATGATCGTCGGTGAGTTGCGCCACGGCCAGCTCATCATCATCGACCGCATCCGCGAGACCGTGCGCCTCGCCGAGGGCCTTTCCGACGAAGGCGACATCTCGCCGGATGCGCGCGCCCGGGCGCTCGATTGCCTGGCACGCTTCGGCGAACGGCTGCGCGAGATGCACGCCGACAGCGTCCGTGCCGCCGGCACGAGCACGCTCCGGCGCGCGCGCGAGGATATCGGTTTCATGGCGGAAGCCGAGGCGGCGCTGGGTCATCCCATCGAGATCATCTCCGGTCTCGAGGAAGCGCGCCTGATCTACCAGGGCGTGACACACAGCATGCCGCCGTACGACGGCCTGCGGCTGGTCATGGACATCGGCGGCGGCAGCACGGAGCTGATCCTCGGCAAGGGCCCGAAGCCGCGGGCGCTGGAGAGCGTGCACCTCGGTTGCGTGGCGCTCACCGAACGCCATTTCCCGGGCGGCAGGATCACGCAGGACGCGTTCACCAGGGCGCGCGTCGCAGCGCGTCTCGAACTGCGGCCGGTCAAGGCCTTCTTCCGGGGCGCGAGCAACGTCGAATGCGTGGGCACCTCGGGCACCATCCGCGCCACCGAACTGGTGGCGAGCGAACTGGGGCTTATCGACTCGCACATGCTCACGGCGGATGCCGTCGAGAAACTGATCCTGCGCGTGTTGCAGTTCGAATCGACCACGGCGCTGACGCTGCCGGGGCTGCCGGACCGCCGTGCCGAGGTCTGGCCCGGAGGGCTGGCGATCCTGGTCGAGCTGCTCGGCGTATTGCGGATCGACGCGCTGAAGGTCTCCGACGGCGCGCTCCGCGAGGGCCTCCTGTACGAACTGGTCGGCCGCCTGCGGCACAAGGATGCGCGTGAGCGCAGCGTCGGCGCCATGGCCGCGCGCTACCACGTCGACAAGGCGCAGGCCGCGCGCGTGGCGGCGACGGCGCGGATGCTCCTCGACCAGTGCGCCGCGAACTGGGAACTCGATACGCCGCTGTTCAGGAACATGCTCGAGTGGTCGGCGAAACTGCACGAGATCGGTCTCGACATCTCGCACGACGGTTTCCAGCGGCACGGCGCCTACATCGCCGAGAACGCCGACATGCCCGGTTTCCCGCGCGCCGAACAGCGTTTCCTCGCGTTCCTGATCGGCAGCCAGCGCCACCAGATCGGCACCCGCTTCCAGCGCCGGCTGCCGCGCGCCTGGCGCAAGTCGGCCCTCCGGGTCGCGATGGTGCTGCGGCTGGCGGTCCTCCTGCACCGGAACCGCAGCCAGGTCGACCTGCCGCCGATCACCCTGGCGGTGAACAAGCGAACGATGCGCCTGAAGTTCGACGCCGACTGGCTGGCGGCCAACCCGTTGACGGTGGCCGATCTCGAGCGGGAGATCGGCTATCTCGACAAGGTGGGTTACCGGCTCAGCTTCAGTTAGGAGCGGCCAGTTCTTCCAGGAAGGTCTCCTGGGCGCTGACGTGCGGTTCGCCGGGCTTCGGAACGAGGCGTTCGTAACTGCCGTCGCTGTGCAGCACCCAGGCCTGGCGATTGTCGGAAAGGTAAAGTTCCAGGTCGGCGCGGATCTGGTCCTTGAGCCGCCTCTGCCGGATCTCGAAACAGGACTCGTTGCGGCGCAGGAGATTACGCTCCATCCAGTCCGCACTGGAGCAATAGATCTGTTCATCGCCGCCGTTCAGGAAGAAATACACGCGCGAGTGTTCCAGGAACCGGCCGACGAGGGAGCGCACGTGGATGTTGTCCGAAATGCCGGGCACGCCGGGCCGCAGTGAACAGATCCCCCGCACGATGAGGTCGATACGGACGCCGGCCTGCGAGGCCTCGTAGAGCGCATCGATGATGCCGGGTTCGGACAGTGCATTGATCTTGGCGATGATGCGCGCATCAAGGCCTTCGCGCGCGTTGTCCGCCTCGCGCCGGATCTTGTCGAGCAACGCACCGTAGAGATTGAACGGCGAGGCGAGCATCCGGTTGAGGTCGCGCGCCTCGGTGAGGCTCGTGAGCTGCATGAACATCTTGTGCACGTCCTCGCCGAGGCGCTGGCTGCTGCTCATGTAGCCGTAGTCGGTGTACAGCTTGGTGGTCGTATGGTGATAGTTGCCGGTGCCGAGATGCACGTAGCGTACGAGCTTCCCGGACTCGCGCCGCACGACCAGCGTCATCTTTGCGTGGGTCTTGTATCCCACGAGGCCGTAGACGACGTGGGCGCCGGCTTCCTGCAAGCGATTCGCGAGCGATATGTTCGCCGCTTCGTCGAAGCGCGCCATCAGCTCGATGATCACGGTCACTTCCTTGCCGGCCCTGGCGGCACTGACGAGCAGGTCGACGATCGGCGAGTCGGAGCCCGTGCGGTACAGCGTGATCTTGATGGCCAGCACGCTCGGGTCAGTCGACGCGGTCTTGATGAAGTCGATCGTCGGCGAGAAGGAATGGTACGGATGGTGTAACAGGACGTTTTTCGTCTTGAGCAGTGAGAAGATGTCGTCGTCCGTCCGCAGCTCGTCCGGCAGACCCTGCGTGAAGGGGGGGTACAGCAGTTCAGGCCGGTCCTCGATGTCGCAGACGGTGGCGAGCCGGTTCAGGTTGACGGGCCCGTCCACGAGATACATGTCCTGCTCGTCGAGACCGAAATGATCGAGCAGGAATTGCTGCAGGTCTTCCGGACACTGATGGCCGACTTCGATGCGCACCGCGGCACCGTAGCGGCTCGCTTCCAGCTGGCCCTCGAGCGCGTGCACGAGGTCGCTGATCTCTTCGTCGTCGACGTAGAGATTGCTGTTGCGCGTGACCCGGAACTGCCAGCAGCCGTCGACGGCCAGCCCCGGGAACAGTTCCTGCGCGTGCACGCGGATCATCGAGGACAGGAACACGTAGTGGTGGCAGCCCGGGCTGGAGAGGTGCTCGGGCAGCCGGATGACGCGCGGCAGGGAACGCGGCGCCTGCACCATGCCGCGATGGCGGCGTCGCCCGAAAGCGTCCTTGCCGTGCAGCCGGATGATGAAATTCAGGCTTTTGTTCAGGATGCGCGGGAACGGCCGTGACGGGTCGAACGTCAGCGGCGTGAGCACGGGCACGACCTGCTCGCGGAAATAGTCGCGGAGCCATTCGCGCTGTTCGGCGTTCCATTCCTCGCTCTGGAGGAACTGCACACCCGCCTTCGACAGCTCGGGAAACAGGACCTTGTTGAGCAACTCGTACTGTTCCCTCACGACGCCGAGCATGCCGTGCCGTATCGCGTCGAAGACCTGCTGCGCCGATGCCTTCTCGGGACCCTGTGCCGGCGCACCGATCTCGATGCGCTGTTTCAGTGCCGCGACGCGGATCTCGAAGAACTCGTCGAGGTTGGTGCAGGTGATGCAGAGAAAGCGCAATCTCTCCAGCAACGGCACGTCCGGATCCTGCGCCTGCGCCAGCACCCGCTTGTTGAACTCGAGCGCACTGAGTTCGCGGTTTATGTACAGGTCGGAAGGCGGCAGGGTTGGCGCGTCCACGCAAGGCTCCTGATGGCGGCCCACCAGTATAGCAACGGCCCTGTTACGAAACCCTTATGTAACGCTCACTTCAGCAGGGAGCAAACAGCGCGCCGAGCACGGCGGGCCGGCTGGCGCCGGTCACCGACGGCAGGTTGCCGGGCAGGTTCTCCATGCGGCGCTTGGCGAGCCAGGCAAACCCTGCCGCCTCGACCCAGTCGGGGTCCAGGCCCGCTTCCGCGGTGGAGCGGACGTCGACATCCGGCAGAGCCCCTCCGAGTCGGCGCAGGACATCCCGGTTGTGGACACCGCCGCCGCAGATCAGCAATTCGCGGGCGCCGGCGGTGCGGACGGCTTCGGCCACCGTGTCCGCGGTCAGCTGTGCCAGCGTCGCCTGTACGTCGGCCGGCTCGAATTCGTCGGCGCCGGCCGCCTCCAGCCAGCGGGCGTTGAAGTGCTCGAAGCCGGTACTCTTCGGCGGCGGCGCCGCGAAATACTGGTCGGCGGCGAGCCGCTCGAGGAGCGTCGCGGCGACCTCGCCGCTCGCCGACCACTCGCCGCCGCGGTCGAAGGGCTCGCCGGCGTGTTGGGCGATCCAGACGTCGAGCAGCGTATTGCCGGGACCCGTATCAAACCCGGTCACCGGGGCGTCGTCGGCGGGCAGGATCGTGACGTTGGCGATGCCGCCGAGGTTGAGTACGACGCGCGTGCTGCCCGGTCGGCGGAACAGCCATTCATGGAACGGCGGCATGAGCGGGGCGCCCTGACCGCCGAGGGCGAGGTCTGCCCTCCGGAAATCGGCAATCGTCGTGATTCCGGTACCGACGGCGATACGCCAGGGGTCGCCGACCTGCAGCGTGAACGGATGCGCTGCCTTGGGCATGTGACGCAGGGTCTGGCCGTGGCTGCCGATCGCGCCGACGTCGCCAGCTGTCACACCCGCTTCGTCCAGTAATGCCAGTGCGGCGTCGCGGAAACAGTCGCCGATCCGGCTATCGAGTTCGCCGACCGTGTCGACGGTGCACGCGGAGGGATCGGCCGTTGCGCGTCTGAGCGCCGCGCGCAGTTCGTCGGGGTAGGCGTGCGTATGCGTTGCACGGGTATCGACCGACGCCTCGCCGAAGTTCACGAGCACGGCGTCTATGCCGTCCATGCTGGTGCCGGAGATCAGGCCAATGTAGAGGTCTGCCATCGCGTCAGTGCGACGCTTCGTCGGCGTACGCGACACTCGCCAGTTGTGTGCTCTTGAAGTGGTCGAGTTCTGCGAGGATCGGCTCGGATGCCGCGAAGAACTTGTCGCGGTACTTGGCTGGGATCGGATCGGCCTGCGGCAGCTGGACCGTGCGCGGATTACGGTGCACGCCGTTGATGCGGTACTCGTAATGCAGGTGGCTCGCGGTAGCGAGGCCCGTGGAGCCGACGTATCCGATCGTCTGGCCCTGACGTACGCGCGTGCCGACGCCGACGCCCCTGGCGAACCGGGACATGTGTCCGTACAAGGTCGTGATATTGCCGCCGTGCTGCAGGATCACGGCATTGCCGTAACCGCCCTTGACGCCGCGGAATATCACCTTGCCGTCGCCGGCCGCCTTGATTGGCGTGCCCTTCGGCGCGGCGTAGTCGACGCCCTTGTGTGCGCGGATCGTATTCAGGATCGGATGCTTGCGATGCAGGTTGAAATTGGAACTGATGCGCGTGAAATCGACCGGCGCGCGGATGAATGCCTTGCGTACGCTGTGCCCGTCCGGCGTGTAGTAGTCGGCGCGCCCGCTGTCGTCGACGAAGCGTACGGCGCGGTACGTGCGGCCGTCGTTGTTGAACTCGGCGGCGATGATGTCGCCGTCGGTGACCAGCTTGCCGTCCTGCCAGATCTCTTCCCACTCGACATAGAAGTTGTCGCCGCTGCGGATGTCCAGTACGAAGTCGACGTCCCAGGCGAAGATGCCGGCGAGGTTCATGATCGTCTTGTCTGAAAGACCGGCATCGGCGGCACTCTGGAAAAGAGAGCTCTTGATGAGACCGTAGGCGAAGCGTTTGCGCTTCTCGATGGGGCGCTCCTCGATCTGCGCCTTAAAGCCGGAATCGCTGCGATCGATCTCGAGAGCGCTCGTGAGGTCGAGCGGCGAATACATACTGACGACCTTGCCCTCGTCGTGCGTGATCTCGAAGGTGTCGCCGGGCTTGATCCGGCGAAAGCGTTTGCCCGCCTCGTCGAGCCGGGAGATCGTCACCAGGTCGCCGATGTCGAGCTGATTCTTCCGGAACAGCTGATCGAGCGTGTCGCCCTTGTGGATGGTCAATGTGAGTTTCTGGTATTCGGGCTGCGGTGCGAGCACGAGCGGCACGTCGGAATAGACTTTGTCGGCATCCGCGAGTTCGTGCACGTCGACCTCGGCGCCGGGCGTCGCAGTCAGGGAGGGCTGCACGTCCGGCATCGGGGCGGGCCTCGAACCCATCGCCGAGATCATCGCGAGTCCGATCAGCGGCAGACCCAGGCCCACGGCGAACCATTGCAGGGCTCTGGATTTCCCGGGTTTGCCAGGCTTCCCGGGCGCCGCGTGCTTGTAATCGTGTAGCAGTGGGCTGGCTGGACGATGCAAACCGGCGTCCCCGGGATACGAGATGCGGCTACTCTACCGTGGCCCGCAGGGGACGTCAAAGAAATCTGTTATAAGTCATGACGTTAAACATCACTCTTGAGAAACGCTGGATACAGGCTTTCATCGCGCGCCGAGAATGCTACAGTTCCGCTGCCATGGGCCGTGCCGACTGCACGCAATGACATCAATGAACAAACAACTCGCCGAACTCCTGCGCGGCACGCACGAAGTGCTGCCAGACGACGCGCTCGCCGCAAAGCTGAAGCTCGGCAGGCCGCTCATCGTCAAGGCGGGCTTCGACCCGACCGCACCCGATCTGCATATCGGGCACACGGTACTCATCAACAAGATGCGGCAATTCCAGGAATACGGCCACGAGGTGGTGTTCCTGATCGGCGACTTCACCGGCATGATCGGAGACCCCTCCGGCAGGAATGCGACGCGTCCCGCGCTGTCGCCGGAAGAGATCCGGGCGAACGCCGCAACGTACGAGGCGCAGATCTTCAGGATCCTCGACGAGAAGACGATGCGCATCGAATTCAATTCGACCTGGATGCAAGCGATGGATGCGGCGGGCCTGATCCGGCTCGCGGCGCATCACACGGTCGCGCGCATGCTGGAACGCGACGACTTCGCCAAGCGCTATGCCAATGGCCAACCGATCTCGGTCCACGAGTTCCTGTATCCGCTCGTGCAGGGATATGACTCGGTAGCCTTGCGTGCCGACGTCGAACTCGGCGGCACGGATCAGA